>Ga0209045_1000261_pt1 | contig 66220 bp, 43 predicted proteins | sample SaaInlLV_10m_DNA_4_FD_184664 | JGI IMG/M metagenome (GOLD analysis project Ga0209045, IMG submission 184664) | Marine microbial communities from expanding oxygen minimum zones in the Saanich Inlet - Saanich Inlet SI072_LV_200m_DNA (SPAdes) (version 2) | ecosystem: Environmental > Aquatic >...
CGTTCTCGCCCACGTTTGCCTCCGCTCGTGCGACGGGCGACCACGTAGACGGAGGCTGCGATACCATCGTCTGTCGTGGTGTATTGCGCTGTCCAAGAGAAGATTATGTCTTGGCTTGACGCGAATGCGAGAATCGCGGGTCTGTTCGGGCACCGGACAACCGCAGGTTACCCCCTCCGAGATGATTGCCGGACCTCCGGCAGGGGCCGGACTCGTAGATCAGACGGAGATTCCCGCAATGGGCATGTGTTGCTGACTGCCGTAGACATCCTGATCGCCGACGGATCCGGAGGGGATACCACGCGGCAAGCTGATCTTCATGGCACAGGCCGGCCGGAGTTCGTGGATGGCCACGGATTCCGGCGCGACGCCGTAGAGCTCCGCCATCCCTGCATGGGTGAGGGTGGGAGAGGACATGGCCCGGTCCAGGTCAGCTTCAGATGCAAAGATCAGGTCGATGGTCAGCGTGAACGGCCCGGCGTTTTTGCTGCGGATGACCGTTGCGAGCTCGTACATGGTCATGGCCAGATCTCCCGGATCAGGTCCAGAGCCTTGTCTCCAAGCATGCGACCTGCCTCGATTTCCATCTTGCTCCATAGCCCCGGGAAGGTCTCGTGCCCGCCTGCCCGTTCGAAGGCTTCCGGATGCGGGATGTATCCCAGCCAGCCGTTGGCAAGAGAAACGACGAATGTCAAACTGTGCGGACTGAGTTCCTTGATGCGCAGGCCGTTCTCCGTAAAGTACTCAGCCGGTGCAGTGGCAAACACCGCCGGCCCGATTCGCAGAGCCTGCTGAGTGGCCACAAAATGGTCGGTCTGTTCACGCCATCCGCGCAACACATCCAACGAGTGACTGTACCAGCCTCGGTCGATCAGGAACTCGAAGACGTTCACAAATCTCTCCCGATTCTCCACGGCTGCTTCGAGGATGGACCAGTCCCGGAAGCCGATCTTTTGCGTTCCTTCTGCCATGCGCAGGGCAGGAGCCGCATCGAACGTGTCCATCTTCGCCACCAGCCCAAGGACGCCTTCTGCCAGGAGGCTTCCCGTGCGTTCCATGCTTGTGTCGGCAGTGGGGTCCAGGTAGTTCGAGTGCATCAGATTCGCGCACGCGCCATTGAGGAAGAGGACGGAGCAGTCGGCCCCCAGGCTTTCCTTGATCTGCCGGGTCATGACGCCCGGGTAGCCTGAGGACACACGTCCCATACTGTGGCAGGCGTGGCAGGCGAAGTTCACCAGTACCCCAAGGGGGGCGCCCTCGTCGCTCTGGACGCACAGCACGCCCAAGTCCGGATCAATGACTCCCTCGTTGCAGAGGATCTCGTGCCCGATCTCGCTGATCCGGGGCTGAGTGACCACCGTTCCGTCCCGTTTGATGAACCTTCGATTGAACGAGACGCGGGACTCCAGAGTCCGGTCGACTGCGATCTGAGCAGGAGCGAGACTGGCGTGGGCTTCAACCACGGCCCGGGCAGTCTGCGCGACCAGGTGGTCCAGGTACTCATTTTCCTTGCTGTGGCCGGGGCGCTCAACCACAGCTGGGCAGGCGTGATTGTGGGTGGCACACACGAGCAGGCGCTCTCCCGGGATGCCGCAGCCTTTGGTCACCAGCCGCCGGATGCGCTCAACGTATTCCCACTCCACAATGACGACATCAATCGAGACAACGGCAGCTACCTCATCCCCCGTCCGGAAGACAGCAGCGTGAGCGAAGATGGGGTCATCGATGCTTTCCTGCTTGCCCAGATAGGTTCGGACAGGGAACGTGACGGGGGAGATGTCGACTTCAGCAAAACCGGCATGGAAGGGCATCGGGAGCTCCTATATCTCGCTCATGGTGACCGGGAAAAGGTCTGGCAGACCTTCTGTCTCAAGCAGATGATAGACCGCGAATTCGTAGACGTCACCCCCACTCAAGTCTGACGGGGAAAACGGGAAAGCCAGGTTGCCGGCCGTCGTCTTGCGACCGGGGAAGCCCTGGTGGAGGGCGGTGGAACGGGCCAGGCTGACGGCGGTGTCAGCCAGTTCCTGTGACGGGGCCACTGCCTCGATCGCCAGACCGACTTCCGCGGGCAAGTCCTTTGCCGTTCCACAGGAGCGGCCGACCGCATCCAGACCGTATCGCCGAAACAGCAGGACGAGTTCATTGGACCGTGGCATCCCGGCGGTCATCTCCTGAACCTTTGCCCGGACCTGGGTCTCGATGGAGTCCAAATTGGCAATTACGGTCGGGTCACATGTGCCGGCGAGGGTCAGGCTTCGGAAACCAACTTTTCGGGCTCCCTCCATTTTCACAGTCGGTCTTGCCAGCGGCTCGAGGAGTGTGCCTCGAACGCGGACCGTGCGTTCATCCACGGCTTCGAACGCTGCGTGGCGCAGGTTGACGGTTCCCTCCGGCTCGACAAACTGGTGTGGGGAAGGTTGCTCGTAGAGCGAGTGTGCGGCGACTGCTTCGGGCGTACAGCGCTTCTGTGAGTTCACAGGGCGGACCGTGAAGCTGTCGTGGTCGAGGGTGACAAGCAACGAGTCATTCGCGCCTCCGGGAACTGCGCACAGAGTCCCGCATTCAGCGATCTTTGCGCTGTGAAGCGCCAGAGCGGGGTTGTGACCGTGCATGATGGGGAGCGCGGCGAAGATGGCGGTGTCGCAACTGCGGCCGGCCACGACCACGTCTGCTCCTTCCTGGAGTGCGCGGATGAAGGGGGCGGTACCCATCTGACCGACGAGGTGGCTGCAGGAACGGATGGCCGACTCTGATAGCGACGGGACCGGGCCGCATGGTCGCAGCTGGTCTTGGCGGAAGGCTCGGAGAATGATCTCGGCATCCAGGTCGGCGGTGATCGTCGCGAGGGTGAAATGCAGGTCGTTCTTTCTGGCGATATCACGCAGGATTTCCAGGAAGCCGGACAGATGGGGAGCGGCTCCGGCACCCCCTGCGGAGCCGATGACAAGTGGGATATCGTGCGTTCGGGCTGCGACCAATGCCAGGTCAAGGTCACGCCGTGTCTGTTCGGGGTGGACGAAGCTCTTGCCGCTCCCCAGGTAGTATGGGCCGGGGTCAGTGGATCCGGCGTCGACACCGATGAATGCGGGGCATGCTGCAAGTCCGGACATCAGGCTTGCTTCCGGAAAGCCGTAGCCAAGCATCCCACACAGCGAGAGGTAGGTGAGTTGTCCTGCTTCGCAGTTCGCCTTCATGCGGGAGAGCCCTCGTTTCTGCGGGGGGCATTGACCTCGGTGAAGGTGAAGTCGGGGGAGATCCCCAACGCTTCCTCCACTTCCGGAAGTCGCCCGGCTGTCTTCTCATCCAACTGCTCGAAGTAGCTTCCTCCGTGGGCATCGATCGCAACGAAGAACGGACCGAAGTTCTCTACCTGGAGTACCCATGTAGCCTCTGTCTTACCCAACTCATCCAGGAAGTGCACGTCCACGACTCGGGTGACTTGGGAGGCCAGTTGGTTGCCGCAAAGCCCGATTTTCGAGAGGAAGACTCCGCCGACGTCCTGCAGGGCCCTCACGGTTCCGGGGCCCATTGTTGTCTTGCCGATCAGTGTGCGCAGACCAAATTTCCGGACGACTGCCGGGCCGTACCTTTCGAACCGGATGCTGGAGGTCGGTTCGGCGCTGACGACTCGCCATTGGTCATCTTCTCTTGCCATCACGGGGCCGACATGGAAGAAGCAGTTGATGGCGCTGTAATCGAGTGGGGGCTGGACACTGTTCTCGATCGTCCGGATATGGAACAGGCTTCGGCCGGTGAAGAGTGGGCCGCTGACCGTCACAAGCTGCCCCAGTTCCAGTTCACGTGCCTGCTCGGGGGCCAACGGCAGGCGCAGGTTTCGGATTGCGCGTTTCATTCTTGGCTCTCCGGTTGAGCGAGGATCCCCGTGTAGGTTGTCCGTCCGTCACTGTCCATCACGGCCCGCCACCGCCGACCGACCATACACTGTGCGTTGATGGCGACAGGCAGCGCTGCGGTGTGGGTGACGGCCTTGCGAATGCTAACGGCGAGGACGGCGTTGATGCCATGTGCTCCCATCGGGCCTATACCGAGGGAACGTGAAGCGGCCAGAAGGTCGTGTTCGAGGGCTTCAAGAACGGGGTCTGGGTTGGTGGCCCCGACCGGGGTGAGCAGCGCGGCTTCCTTTGCCAGTTTCATGCAGAGGTCGGCTGTCCCGCCGATGCCGATCCCGATGATAGCAGGGGGGCAGATCTTACCGGCGTAACAGGCGTCTCGGATGCACTGGATTGCGAACGTCTTGATTCCGTCCATGCCATCTGATGGGTACATCATTCGGTAAAATGTCCCGAATATTTCGGAGCCACCGCCCTTGGGAGCCGCGATGATGTCGAGGCCGGCGCCGGTTTCAGCGAAGGTCAACTCGAGTTTCGGCATCCCCGGGCCGATGTTGTCTCCGGGGTTCGTGCGAGCGATCGGGTCGACCATTGTGGGGCGCAGCAGGTTCGCGGCTGTGGCTCGTGCGACAGCGTCCCGAGCCGTCTGTTTGAGAGTGCCGAAACCGCCGTTGATCCGGGTCTCGGGACCTGCCGTAATGAAGAAGAGCGGGAACCCTGTGTCGGCACAGACCAAGCCGTTTCCCTCCTCCGCGAGTTGGGCATTGTGCAGGCTGGATTCCAGCTGAGCCCGGGAAACAGGGTCGGTCTCCTCCGCCAAGGCGGCCTGCAAGGCGGCCTTGACATCCGGAGGGAGACGGGTCGCGGCTCGGCGTGTGGCTTCAAACATCGCTTCGGCGATCGCTGCGGGTTCGAGCATCCGGCTTTTCCCTTAGACGTGTGGTCTTGACAGTCAGAATGCGCCTCACCTTAGCCGTTCATGGCCAGATGTCGAAGAGCTGGGCGAAGGGAATTGGGCCATTTTCAGCTGTGTTGTGCCTTTTGGGCGGGTGGGGTGTTGCGGACGGGTTTCCGAAGTAACGTAGAGTCACGATCGTGGAGGAAGCTGTTCTCATGATCGCCGGACGCTTCGGGGCCCAGAGGTGACCCGAGTGGCGATCTTGTCCCACAGGGACTGATCTGGAGTGCCGCCCGAACATGCCGAGCCAATCTTCATTCGATGTTGTCGTGGCTGGCGCTGGCGCGGCTGGGGTCGGGGCGGCCCTGGGGGCTGCTGCTGAAGGAGCTTCGGTCCTGTTGGTGGAAAGTGAAAGCACCGTGGGCGGAGACATGCTCACCGGGCTCCCCATCCTTGGAGCCTGGAATTCGCGCGGGGAGCAGTGCGTTTCGGGTATTCTCCAGGACTTGCTCGACGAAGCCGCCGCCATGCCGGGGGCGGTCATCGGGCCGGTCTGTGACTGGCGGACGGTGTTCGGATTGTGTGTCTGTCCGGCTGCATTGCAGCTGGCCATTTTCGCTCTGCTTCGGCGGCGTGGCGTCGTCCTGCAGCTCAAGTCCACATTGACGGGCGTGAGCTGCAGGCGGAGGGCTGTTGCTGCCACAGCCATCTGCACTCAGCACGGAACCCGGACGTTCTCCGGTGGGGCAGTGGTCGATGCAACGGGTTCGGGACGAGTTGTTGACTTGATGGGTGGGACGTTGCTTGCCCCCGATGAGGGACGGAGGCCCCAGCCGGTCAGTCTTGTGTTCCGGTTGGCCGGGGTCGGGTTTGACCGTTTCCTGGCGTTCGTCCGCGATAATCCCGACGCTGCGCTCCTCGCCGAGAATCCGGTTTTCGGGGTGACGAACACTGAAGCGGCACAGCGGCTTCACGAGGGCGGGCAACCCTATGTCGCCCTCTCTGCCGGGGGAGCTCTGCTTGGAGGGGCGATTGCTCGAGGGGATGTGCATCCGTGCACGGCATTCTTCATCACGCCGACTTCAGTCGGCCGGGGCGAGGTCTGTGTCAACGCCACGCGCGTGGGGAATTCGGGTGAGGATGCGTGGCACGTGTTGACCGAACTGGCGGAGCAGGTTTCACGCAGTGCCGCCTTCCTGAATCTATGCGTTCCCGGGTTTGAGGCAGCAACAGTCGTCTCCGTCGGCCACCGGCTGGGAGTGCGCGAAACGACGCGGGTACTTGGCGAGAAGTGTCTCACCGGGAAAGCCGTCCTCAACGGACGTAAGTGCCCGGATGGCGTTGCCAAAGGGGCACATCACGTGGATCTGCACGGTGGCGGGACAGATCAAGTACGCAAGCCGATCAGAGAAGGCCGCTCGTACGACATCCCACTTGGCTGTTTGATTCCCCGGAAGATGGACAATGTGCTGGTGGCGGGGCGCTGCCTGTCTTCCGACCGCGAAGCAAATGGTTCGGCACGGGTCATGGGGACCTGTCTTGCCACTGGCCAGGCGGCGGGAGTGGCCGCGGCACTGCTTGCCGGCGGAGCCGGCGGCGGCAAGGCGCGATCGATTGACGTTGCAGACGTTCGCTGCCGGCTGCTGGCGCAGGGCGCAATTCTCGACGGCGTGCATTGAGGGAGTGTCCGGGATGCGTCAGCGCCCGGCCCGTCAGGGGCGTAGACGAGACTCTATGGCGTTGTTTCTGGGGGCGCGTCGGGGAGGAACATGACCCGCAGGTCAGCGGGTGATTTGGTCGTGTAAACGTCTTGCCCGGAGCTGTGCTCAACGGTGACGCAGATCACCCCGTCGGCTTCGGACGCATTGATCTCTTTCACGGCAGGGGTGTCCCCGGTTGCTGCGGGCTCGAGGACACTGGCGAAGACCACATCTCGGCCATGCCGCGTGAGAATTGCCAGCGGGACGCGGTCTGTGACGGATGCACCAACGCCGTGGCCTGTCGTTACCATCGTTCCCGGAGCTGCCGCACTGAGCAGCTGAAGCGCGACACCCTTTCCCGGGAAGGTGATTCGGATTTCGGCGTCCGAAACTTCGCTCGCGGTGTCCTTGATGTACTCTCCCCCCTCCAGCTCCCCTAGGATGACGTGATCACTTGCCAGGCTGCAGTGGGCCTCCCGGCCACGATTGTGGTACATCCAGTCGTAACGGTGTTTCCGGGAGGCACGCAATCGGTCCACAACCAGGAGATAGCCCGGGCGCTGGATCAGGAGCCGGCTGTGACGGACACCGCGGTATGCTTCGTTGCAGGTTGCGGCAACTGCGGCATAGCCGGCCTCTTCCCGGAACAACGCCAGGCTGCCGGTGGCCGCTTTCTGCGAGACGCCATCGACCAAAACGGCGTTGTGCGAGATCGTGGCCTTGTACCACTGCTTGTGGATGGGGAGGCGGTAGGCCTGGCTCCTCGCCCGGCCGGGGTCGACTGCGAGCTCGTGACCGTAGGCGAACATCACGAAACTGAGCTTGTCAAAGTGCCCGTGGAAGCCTCCATACGGCGAGAAGGTGAATGCCGTGGTGATCCCCGCCTGTCCCCCTGTGCGCAGAATCGCGTGACCGGTCTTCTCGAGCACGGTGCTGCCAAGGGCGTGCTGCGGAATGGCCTGGCTCAGATCCCGGCCATGCATCACGTTGTGCCACGATGGTGTGTTCCCTAGGAGCTTCAGGTAGTTGGTATCGTGGAATGCTGCGTAGGCTGGCTCGAAGAGGGCTTGGCGCCCCTGAGCTCGGGAGTTGACGTCATCTCCGAAGCGCGGGAGGGTGCCGTCGGCCATGGTGTAGAGTGTCGGCAGGTCGAACAGGCTCTTGAGTCGCGGATGATGCCATACGTCCAGCCCTACGCGCCGGGCAGACTCGGCCGTGATCACCAGTGCACTGAGAGAGTAGAAGTGGTAGCCCCAACTGTTCTCGTACCACATGCCATCTGAGGAGACTGAGTGGTCGAGTTGGAACAGGAACCCGTTACCCGCTTTCTTGAGCGACTTAGCCGTGGTGTTCGCAGCCCATGACATGGTCCTGGCCCCGAGCCGCAAGCGCGACTCCCCGTAGATCGCTTTCCGCATCCACGCTATGTCGTGGAGCATGACGCCGCCTGCGAACATCGCAGCGTTGTGCCACGTCTGCCAGTTGTTGACGCCGGCCTTGTACTTGTCGATGTTCTTGAGCATCGGTTTGATCAGCTTGCCGCGGATAGCCCTATGCCTGTCGGGTGTCATGGCCGTGGAGGAATGGATCAGGTCATAGGCGGGGGCGAGGTAGTTGGCCATGCAGGATGCCTCACTGAGCGTCTGCTCGAAAAGCCGCCCCCCGGAGATCTTTCGCCAGACGACGTTCCACCGTGTGTTGGCGTGGTAGGGGTATTTCAGGTAGCGCGCAGCGTATCCGCAAAGCACCTTGGCTGCATATTCCGCATACGCCTGATCGGTGGTAATGGCGTAGGCCCAGGCCGAGTCGAGCATGCGTCGCAGCAACGCGTAGTGACGTCGTGTGAAGACGACGTCGTCGAATGGGTAACCGGAGTAAATTTTGGCGCAGAGCGGACACTTGTGGTGTGTGTCATCGACCGTCTTGAGCGCCACCTGACATGCCTCGCACTGGTACCACTGATTGTGGTGGCCACCGCGGGGAGGGAACTCAATGCGGGTCGCGATCGCGGACTTCGCGCGTTTCACGGTGCTCGCGACGGCCTTGTGTCCTGCCGAGGCGGGAGCTCCCCAGGCCGTCTGCAGTCGCGCCAGTTCTGCGGGCGTGCAGGCGAGAGTGGGGTGTCGCATGGGGCTGGGGAGCACGATCTCAGGAGGGGACCAGGGGGCGGGCGTCGATGCCGCCTCCAAGCGTGTTACTCCAGCCAGGGCTGCCATCAGGAGGAGTGCGGTGAGGAACAGAGCATGGACGGAGAGACGGGCCGAGTGATTCGCCATGTGGACACAGCTCCTGTACGTTCCTGTGCGTGCGGGCTAACAACATGCCCATGTCTTCTGTGGAACACAACTGATTGAGGTAAAGGCCGTGGCAATCGTGAAAACGAAGGTTGGTCTGTTGGGGTGTGGAGGGATTGTCGGCGGCCATCGTCAGGGCTTTGATGCTGTCAGCGACGTGTGTGAGGTCGTTGCCGTTGCCGAGCCGCGAGCGGAACGGCACGCTTTCATCACGGACGCCTTCGGACCGGGTGTGCAGATTGTCTCAGACTACCGCGATGTGTTGGCGATGGCGGAGATCGAGGGCGTCGACATTGTCTTGCCTCATGATCTGCACATGCCGGCCACGGTTGCAGCCGCAGAGGCAGGGAAGCACGTGTTGGTTGAGAAGGTAATGGCCCGGAACGTGTGGGAATGCGATCGCATGATCGACGCGTGCGAGGGTTGCGGCGTTTCTCTCACGGTCTGCCACGATCGACGCTACAACAGTCAGTGGGCGGCGCTGAAAGAGGTCGTTGAGACGGGGGCACTCGGGGAGATCTTCTTCTGGAAGCTTGACCACAACCAGGATGTACTTCCGCCTCCGGGCCACTGGATCCGCACCTACGATGGTATTGGCGGCGGGGCAATCATGAGCTGTCTCACGCACCAGATTGACGCCCTGCGCTGGTACGGTGGGGAGGTGGCGAGTGTGAGCTGCATGACGAAGGTCATACCCGAGAGGATGGAGGGCGAGTTTCTTGGTATCATGAATGCCCGAATGGCTTCGGGGGCACTCGCTGAATTGTCGATCAACTGGTGGACGCAGTCGCGGAGTGGACCGCATGCGCTCTGGTATGAGATGGTCCAGGCGTGCGGCACGCTGGGAGAGGCCTACTATCAGCACGGAAAGGGCACGTTCGTCAGACTTCATGATGTCGTCGATGACGCTGTTCGGGCTCGTTTTGGCGATGCCGCTCTGACCGGCTTTGTCGAGGTCCCGAACGATGGGAAGAGTGGACACGTTGGCTGCATTGCGGAGTGGGTGAAGGCCTTGCGGGGAGAGCCGACAGAGATCCGGACGAGTGGTCGGGTGTGCCGGGGAACCGTCGAGGTCGCGGAGGCCGCGTATCTGTCGGACCGGGAGAAGCGGGAGATCGCATTGCCGATCGAGAGTGGTCCGTGGATCGATCGCTCCGATGCGGAACAGATCCGGAAGCAGTTCGAGGCAGACCAGTCCGGGCCGGAACAATGGAATGGCGGCAAGCTGTAGAGCCGACGTTGGGAGTTAGACCATGCGCATTGGGATCGACACGTTCAGCATCCGCGATCTGAAATTGGGGCCGTTCGAGCAGTTGGCGTGGATTCACGCCCACGGGTTCGAGGGCGCTCAGTTCGGTGGACTCGGGACTGATGTCGGCCGACTCAAGGAGATCCGGGCTCAAGCCGATGAGCTTGAGCTCTACAGCCACACATCCGTGAGCAGTCCCAATTGGCGAATGGGGACAGGGACGTACCAGGACTGTCTGACCGCTCTGCGTGAACAGATCACGTCCGCGGCTGAAGCCGGGTGGCATGAACTGCACACAAGTCTCGGGAGCGATCGGAACCGCTACCGTCACGAAACCTGTACCTGGAGCGCCCAGTTGGAAGGAGCGGTTCGGGTTCTGCGGGAACTCGCTCCTGTTCTGAGAGATGTCGGCAGCAGAATTGACCTTGAACCACATTTTGACACAACCACGTTCGAGCTCGTCCGGATTGCCGAAACGGTTGGGTCGGACATCTGTGGCATCTGTCTTGATACGGCCAACGTCATGCTCTTCGGTGAGCACCCGATCGATGCCATTCGGAGGGCCGCGCCCTACACGCACCTGACCCATCTCAAAGACGCATTTCTGTTCTTCGGAGAGCAAGGCCTTCGACGCCAGACTATGCCTCCCGGAGGCGGCGCAATCGATTGGGAAACAGGACTCTCGATTCTGGCGGAATTTGAGCCTGATCTTCCCCTCTCGATCGAGGACCACAAGTGGTTGTTCGGAGCTGAGATCTTCGAGCCGTGGTGGCACGCTGAGCAGCAGGATCTCTCCCGTGAAGAGCTGGCCCGTACAGTCAGCCTTGCGGCGCAGGGACAACGGGAAATCCTGACCGGCGTGAGACCCGATCCGGACGAATACGAGACCATTCCCCACATCGATGAGGTCGAGGAGCGCCTCGCGGCCGGACGAGATCACTTGCGTGGCGTCCTGGCAAAATTGGCGGGGAGGGTTGAGTGAAGGGGGAACCTTCTTGATCCGGCAGTGGATCAGCGTGGAAGCGAGAGTACGCCGCACGGGCCCCGGGCGGCTGCCCAAGGTAGCGATTGGGGGCCATTCGCCGTACAAGAGCTCCGCTCACTCCTGACCGGCGGCAGGGAACAACGGTTCCGGGTATCACTCCTCGCGAAGCTGAAGTCTCCCCGCGTTCCACACCTGCCAGTTCGCCCCGAGAGCTCCGGCCCAGACCGTCCACGTATCGTTGCTGCTGACTGCTTTGCCTGACGTGGACTGAGTTCCCAGCTTGCGCACCCCGATGTTGAAATTGCAGAACCGAGTCTGTGCTGGGTCGATGCACATCAGTGCGAGGGGGATTTTCCATTCGGCCGTCCATTGCCCGGGGGTGTCCGACACGACGGCGTACTGAACGCCATTGCGCAGCCGTTCGGCGTGCCTCTTGGGAAGCCCTTCAATGCAGATGCTGCCGAATTTCCCCGTGGTGTTGCCTACAAGGTAGAACAGGGGGCCATGCGGCTTCTCATCGAGCCACCAGCCTCCGGTCCCCACGCCTTTCCTGCCCTCGACGATGATCTCCATCATGTCCCCGCCCCACCAGGTGTCTCCGGTCGCCAAGGGGATGTCCGGGTTTACTTCATGCAAGAGGCCGATGCAGAGGTGTGTGCTGTCGCGTTGGATCCATGCGTAACTCGGGAGGGCGACTGCCGGCTTGTCGTCGGGCGTCCTGACCAACGGGGTCGCCTTCGCGCGGTCGAGTCCATTCCATTCGGCGGGAGTGAGGCGTCCGTCGACCGTGATGTCCCCAGGGGAGGGGAGCGCTCTGCAGACCGGGAGCTTGGCTTTCACGCGCTTGGCGGCGAACACGTTCTGGTGGTTTCCGGATGGGTGTGCGACGGGCCAAGTGGCCCGAAGCTCGTCGTTGTATAAGCCAATCCGTTCGAAAGGGATGGGGTCATACTCCGTGGTGACCAGGACCAGGGAGTCGGGCTGAAGGCGGAGGTCTCCGGCGTCCTCGTTGCGGAACCGGGGATCCCGGTCCTCCCAATTTCCTTCAATGCGCGCCATTTGGTGGGTCTTGCGTGAGCCGCTCAGGAACTGGTCACAACGCACGCTGATGTTGCGGGTAATTTCGTTGCCGACGAGGAAGACGGAAAGATCGGTGGCCTTGGCGGGGAACGTCTGTAGTCGCGGGTATCGCACGCTCCATGGCGGTTGGTCCACGGCCATTTCCTCAAGATAAGCATCCAGTATGTAGTTGGGGGCTTTGTTGACTTTCTCATATACCCACGAGCGATCATGAAGATTGACGGCGACCGCACAGTTGTGGAACAGGTTGTTCTCGACTTTGTTGTCGGGGCCGCCGGAGAAGAAGGCTCCGCTCTTGGTGGCACACCGCTCGAAGACGTTGCCGAACAGTGTGATGTCCCCATTCATATGATCGACATGAAGGGCGTGCCGCCCGGTGTAGGCAAAGCGCGTGTAGGTCTCGTCCCAGCTCAGATCGTGCCAGTGGTTGTAGCGGACCAGCTGACCTCGTTCACCCAGGACGCGCTTCGAGCCGTACATGTAGTACGAGCCCATTTCTCCGGCTTCGTGGCAGGTGTCGTGTATTTCCGTGTATTCGAGGATGTGGTCATTACCGGTGACTTTAATCGCTTGGTGTGGTGCATCGTGGAGTAAACAGTGCGAGATGCGTGTGCCGACGCCATCTTGGCAGACGCCGGCTTTGTACCCGGAGCGGTTCCAGCGATCGAAGTGATGAATGTGGCAGTTTTCCACAACGTGTCCTGAAGTGGCCAATGTCTGTGCATCGCCGCCCTTCATGAGTACTCCCGAATCGCCCACGTGCTCAATGTCGCAGCCGATGATCACGTGGTTCCGGCCGCCGTCAACGATGACTCCGGAGACTCCCAGGTCGCGCAGAACGCAGCCTGCCAAGATGACGTCCTTTCCTCCTTTGATCACGACCCCGTCGGATCGCGTAGCTTCCAGTGTCAATCCTCTGAAGGCGACGTGTGACGTGTCGCGCGTTCTGAGCAACGGGCTTTCGAGCAGGGAGAGGACGACTTCACCCTTTGGCATTGCGGATATCGGCCAGAAGAAGAGCATGCTGCTTGCTCGGTCAAGGTACCATTCCCCTGGGGAATCGAGTTCGCACAGGAGGTTCAGCGCGTAGTAAGGAGCGTCCTCAATGAACCCTTTGTATGGGGGCATGGGGTCGGCGATGCGCAGGTGGTGCTTCCCGGTGTTTATCGAGGCAACCCTGAGGTAGGAGCCGGCGTACATCCGGGCCCAATAGCCGTAGAGGATGATCTCCGGTTCGTCTGTCCACGTTGCGTGCCGGGGATCCCCATAGACGAAGCCATTGGTTCGGTCGATGGTCTTGTTGACGAACTCCCCCACATTCTCGCCGATGAGTTCGCTGACGGTGGTGAATCTGTCGGCCATGCTTGGGGATTCGTTGGGCCAACGAGCCAGCGGCATGGGCACTCCGTCACAAAACAACTCCAAGTGCGCTGGAACGGGGCCCTTGCGGCTGTACCCGCGGGGGTGGAAGGTCCCGAGGTTGGTGATCCCGGCCTGCTTCAAGTCCAACTGCAGGACATGTTCGTGGGCTGCCTTTGGGATGCGCGCCAACCCGGTCGGGTGCGTCAACGGGATGAAACCGCTCACTGCACGGCCGCCGCGAAGGACGGCGCGTTTGCCTCGTTCTGCGCGGTAGACAATGGGGCCGTCCGGTGTGCCTGAATCCCGTGCATCCAACTCGAAGGCGGTGACGCGTTCATGGATTCCGCCGGCCAGCACGACGGCCATCCCCCCGACCGGGGGACCTTCTGTTTGCCTGATGGCCCTGATCGCGTCTCGGGCTCGCTCCAAGGTGCGGAATGGCCGTCTTCGTGTCCCGGAATTTGTGTCGTCTCCTTTTGGGGCGACGTAAAAAGCGGGGGATGGTCCGTTCAGGCGATTGATTCGCCGCCGCCGCAGATCGTGGAACGGCCCACCATCCTGCAGACCATCCAAGTCGTCGAGGCGCTGAAGTGCCTCGACACGGAAGTGTTCGTGTTTCCCGGTGAAATCATCACGGAGTCGCGCATAGGCACCACGAGCGTCTGCATAGCGGCGTTGGTCTGTGAGCACCGCAGCCGCGCGGAAACGTGCGGCTGTACGCATGCGGTCGGGAGCCGTTCCATTGGCGGCAATCGCTTCGTAGGCCGCGTGGGCCTCTTTCCATCGCTTCTCGCGACGGAAGCTGTCACCTTCGGCCAAGGACGCCCGTGCCCTGACAATGCGGACAGTTCGTTCCAGCCCCTTGCTCTCTCTGAGCTGGATCAGCGGTACGAGGGCAGCCCGTGTCCGTCGTTCGCGAGCAGACTTCCCCCGTGCTTCCTGCGCAAGTTCCAGAGCATGCCTGAGGCATGTTGCGAGTGACTGTTCCGACACTCCGCAGGGGTTTCCCAGTGTCTCAATGAGGCCGTTGGGCAGGACGCTGGCGAATATCCCCACATCAGAAATAGCGAAATCCATTACTCCCAGCCCGTAGCTGCACTCACCACAGCGCAGAGGCGTGGATTGGGTCGGGACCGTGTAGGTCGCCTCAATGGCACCCTCCGACTGAACTGTTCCGTCGAGCCAGATTCGGGCGAGGGAGCCATCCCAGGTACAGGTGACATGATGCCACTCTCCGTCAGCGACGCTGCCGTAGGCGGTCACGGACGACGCTCCGACTTCGGGGCGCCCAACGCTGAAGGTCACTCCTCCCGAGTCAGGTGAGACTGCGATCCGCCACCCATCCCACCAGCCACTTCCCACGGCCATGACACCACCGGCGGAGCGTTTGTGTCCATCCCGGTCCACACGCTCGAGATCGTGGTAACGGAACCAGAACACGACAGTCCAGCCAGTCTCAGGGATATTGACCGTTTCGCCCGAAAGCGTGCCGTGGAAGAGCCGGATCGCCGTCTGTCCATCCCACGGTCCAGGCAGGCTACTCATGGTTCCCTGTTGTGGACCGGGAGCGAAGGAGAACGTACTTCCCCCCATGGCCGCCGCATCAGTCCATTGGATTAGATTGTCATGCTGCTTCAGCCCGTGAGTCGTTTGCCTGAGTACGGCTGCCGCATTGACCAGCTGGGGTGTTGGCGGAGGCGCGGCCAACGTGGCTGGGCACCACAACAGCAGGACGGCGACCGCAAGGCAGGCAAAGGGCAGGGCAGCATGTGGTCGGGGGTTCACGGCTTGAGTCTTTCCTTGATGGTTGCGGGCGGACTACACACTGTGGGCCAGGAAATCTGCAATCAGATCGAGGAGTTCGTCAGGGTCGGGAGCCACTTGGACTGGGACTGGCAAGTCGCCCTGGAACCACTCTCCGTACCGTTTGGTCACGATGCGTCGGTCTGCAATGATGACGACTCCGCGGTCGCTGCGGTGGCGGATCAGGCGGCCGAATCCCTGCCGGAAGCGGATGACGGCGTTGGGAAGACTGTACCCCACAAAGGCGTTCTCGCCTTCCTCCTCAAGGCGCTCACACCGTGCTTCGATGATTGGATCAGTGAACACGGCGAAAGGGAGACGGGCCAGAATCAGGCACGAGAGGCTCTCACCGGCGATGTCGACGCCTTCCCAGAATGAGTGCGTGCCCATGAGTACGCTCCGGAAATCCTCTTTGAAGCGTGCCGTGATGCCCTCCCGGGAGCCGGAGAGTCCCTGGGCCAGGATCGTCCGTTCCTGTCCGCGAGAGCTCACAAAGAGAGCGTTGGTCGCGTCCCGCAACATGTCGTAGCTTGTGAACAGGCCCATAGCACGCCCGTCTGTTCGCTCGACGATGTCAGCAATGAGACGCCCCAGTTCGGCGGCATAGTGTCCGTCTTTGCGTCCGGGCTCGGGCAGGAAGGTCGGGACCAACACCAGGCATTGTCGTGGGTAGTTGAAAGGCGTCCCAATGGTGAGTCGGGTCATGCGTTCGGGATCGACGAGGTGAATCCCCAGCCTTTTTTCCACGAATGATGTGCTTCCTTGCACGGTGAGCGTTGCGGAGGTGAACACGACGGCGCGTTTGGCTGAGTACAGGTGCTCAAACATGAGCGGCGCCACGTTGATGGGGGCGGCCCAGGCTCGGGCTCCGCTGCGGGCATCCGCGGGGTGCTCTACCCAGTAGACGTAATCTGGACTCTTGGCAGCCAGCACCATCTCCATGTCCTGCGTCGCCTCGCCGTTCCACAGAACGCAGGCCTTGAGCTCGCGAGCGAGGTCATCCTGGTTGGGCAACGGAGCAGTGAGCTCTGCCAGTGTCTCAATCAGGCCGTCGACTGCCTCTCCCACCTCGGCAAGCGCCGCGACCACCGTTTTCTTGGCCGCCATGATCGGTTCCCATTTTTCGGGGAGGCGCCGTTCCGGCCGGAGGCGGCGAGACTGTCGGTCGTGCTCATGAGGCAGGAGGGCGGCAAGCGCATTGAAGAACGGATCAAGCGTCGTCTGGGCGTTGTCAACGGAGTCCCCTGCGGCAGCAGCGAAGGAAAGGGCAAGCTCTCGGGCATCGCCCCCGCAGTCGGGGGGAATCTCGGAAAGGAGCTTGGCGACTGTGGCCAACAGCCCGCGCTTGCGTTTGCGCCGTCCCGTCCGCCACAGCCGTCTCAGGACGAACAGGATCCGCCGCTCCGATACTTCCGCCGCCATGGTATTGGTGATCGCGTCCTCGAGGTTGTGCGCTTCGTCAAACACGATGTGTTGGTACGGGGGCAGGACGGGGCTTGCCAGCGGCATGGACATCTCACTGAAGACCACCGAATGGTTAGCAACAATGACATCTGCCGAAAGTGCTCGGCGGCGGGCTTTTTGCAGGAAGCACTTCCGGTAGTGCGGGCAGGCTGGGCCGGGACATTCCTCGGCGACGGATGTCAGCCGACTGGCCAGCTGACTGAGGTGTGGCCGACTGCCGACCACGCTTTCGGACACATCGCCGGATTCGGTCTTGCCGGCCCAGCAGACGACGCTGGCCATAGGCAGGCGTTCATCGCGTTCTAGCTCAACGTCGGCGTTGTCCAGGAGATAGAGTAGCTTTCTCAGACAGAGGTAGTTCTTGCGTCCTTTGATCAGAGCTGCCCGGAATGGCGTGTCCAGCGCCTTCTGCAGGAGGGGAAGGTCCTTGCTGAAGAGCTGGCTCTGGAGGTTCTTGGTATTGGTACTGATCACGAACGGAGTGTCATTGCGGAGCGAGAAGAGGATAGACGGGACCAGGTAAGCTAGGCTTTTGCCAATGCCGGTTCCTGCCTCAATCATGGTGTGCTTTGACGCATTCAGCGCTTCCGTGACAGCCAGTGCCATGTCACGTTGTTCAGCCCGGTATTCAAATGCCGGGAGATGTGTGGCCAGCAGCCCCGTTGGTTCGAACACGGCTGCTATTGCGCCTGTCCCGATTGATACGGGCACCGCATCCCCGTCTTCCGGGCCGCGCCGTTTGGGGAATGGGATGGTTGGGAAGAGCGTCGCCAGCGAATGCCCCCTTTCCTTGGGGCAAGAGCGGTGTTTCTCCTTACTCAAATTACGGAAGAACTTCTGCAGTGGATCGCTGCGGAGCGGAGTGAGAAGTCCACTGATCTGGATCAGGATGGGGAGGGGAAGGCGTTCTGCCGCAACGGAGAGTTCGTGCCACAGTTTGATGGTGAGGCGGGCATCGCCAAGGGCTCCCGGCGCATCGCTGTGCTCAAGCGAGGAGGCGTCGGCAAGGTGTGACAACGAGTAGCCGCCTGCGGTCGGCAGGCACACTCCGGCGAAAGCGAGAGTGTCCAGAATCCGGTTCTTGAACAGGTTGTCAGTAAGGCGCCGGAGCAGCGTGCGGAGGCCCTTGGCCCCGTGAGACACGCACAGGGCCTCGGTGGGGACGACGTCCACGAACTCGGCCATTACGGCGTCGATGGAGGGCTGTTCTGCCAGTTCCTCCCGGGATAGGCCGGTCTGACGCATCAAGGATGGGGTAATGGGGCCCCCTGGTCTTGGGACACGATGGAATGTCTCGGTGATCTGCCCCTCTTCCAAGACAATCGCGGCGATCTCAGTGACGGTGCGCTCGGACCTTCTCTTGCCCATCGTGCGGACGCATAGTGCCACCATGGTTCCTCCGGGTAAGGGGGCACGCGGGGATGTGGCCGAGGCTGGAGGCATTCAGTCCGTCCGTGGGTGGGGATGGGAAAACCGACTCTCAAATGATAGTGTATGCGCGGCGTGAGATAAGTCCAGTCGGGACCGTGTTCCGGCTGGCTCACGTGGCGGTGCAGCGTCGCTGTGGGGATGGTGGGGAGGGGGGGGCGGCACGCGGTACTTTGAGATATCTTCACTCGGAACGAGGTATGCAATGCCGACGGTTACTCCCAGTGGGCTCACGGGATATGTGAGATCGGAAACCCTAAGTGATGCACTGTTCGCCCCGATGGGCATCCTGAAGCGCGCTCGATACCAAACGGGACTGCAGATTCTGCCACATGACCACGGTGGCAGCTGTCAGTTTCTGCTCGTGCTGTCTGGTGAGACACACTTCATCGAGTGTGGGATTTCACGGTTTGTGTGCACTCCCGGCTGTGCAATTATTGTCCCCGCACACTGCGAGCACTGGTGGCGGATGGAGGAAGAGACCGTGTTGATGCAGTTCGACTATCTCCCTTTCAGTCAGCGCGCATTTGGGCACCTTGCCTTGCTCTTCGGCCCATTTCAGAAACGCTTGGTCGCCATCGACATGGGGGTTGGCGCAACAGAGAAGCTCATGAGCGAGATCGAGGGCATTTGTTCGGAGGGCATTCAGGTTGCCGCGGGGCTGATCTCAGCGGCTTTGTTGACCTTCCTGGCGCGGTTGGTCGACCACTCTCACGTCCTGACGGGCGAGCTCGGGCATGGGATGCACCCGGGCGTGGTGCGAGCGATCGCATACATAGACCGACATGTTCGTGACCCCTTGAGCGTGGACGAGCTTTCGCGCCACGCGCATCTTGGGCCCAGTCGGTTATGTCAGCTCTTCCGTGAACAGGTGGGGGCTGCTCCACTTCAGTATATCGCGGAGAAGCGAGTCCAACTGGCGGAGCGGATGTTGCTCAATCCGAGCATGACAATAGGGGAGGTGGCGCATGCCCTTGGCTTTAGTTCGGCGAACTACTTCAGCCGGTTCTTCAAGAAGCACTGTGGTGTCAGCCCTTCTGCTTCTCGAGTGAGGGAGGCGAAGCTCGATTCGGCGTTGTCCTAACGTGATCAGTGTATTGTGCTACAAGAAGAAGGATTGTGCTAGTTGAGTGTGCGCTATTTGTGCTAAAGTGATCCCGGTCCCACGTCCATAGTGCGTGGGTGAAACCGTGGTTCTTCAGGAGTGGCGACGATGTACAACGTGGATCCCAAGGCGGTCTTTGCGCATAAACGCGTGTTTGACAACCCCAAGGCAGTGGCGCGTATGGAACGCATGCTCGATGCCCTCGGGATCTCTCCCGCGGACGTCCCCCGGGTTGAGCTGGGTGACTTCGACGAGATCATGAAGGCCTGCGAGGGATTCGAGGCGCTGGCCACTGACGTGATTACTCAGGCTGGGCACGGGCGTTTCCGGTCCGGACACTTGCGGGTAAAATCTGCCCCGGTATTTGTCTTCAATACGTTTGCCTGGGACCACACGGAGCGCACTCCCGCTCCTGCATCCATCAATTCGCCGCAGGCCAGGACACTGTTCAGACTGCTGGACGGTGTTGGTGAGGATTTTGCCTTCAGCCGACGAGAGAAGCATGTGGCGGACAACTCGGCCCAATACATCTGCCAGGGCGGCTGGGGGATTCACACGTTGCGTGGTTGCCTGCACAAGTGTGACTACTGCTCTCAGTCGTTCGTCAATACCGTTCTTCTGGATATTGAGGACTACTGTGACCACCTCTCGGCCATGTTCATTCGTCGTCCGGAGCAGCTTCTCTACCGGTACGATCTGTTTAGTGACATTCTGGGACTGGAACCCGAATATGGGGCATCAGAGATGCTCGCCAAGTGCTTCAAGGACCACGGCAAGTACCTGTTGCTTTATACTCGAAGCGACAACGTTGAGTGGTTGGCGGATATGCCCCACCCCGAGAACACATTGCTCAACTGGACCCTCTCGATGGACACACAGTGTTGCACGATCGAGAGGGATTCCCCGGGGCTGGCTGCCCGCATCGAAGCGATGCGTCTGTGCCAGGAATATGGCTATCCTGTGCGGGCTGGTTTCTCTCCGATCATCCCGGTCAAGGATTGGCGGCGCGAGACGACCGAGATGCTGGAGATGCTCTTTTCGAAGGTCCAGCCCGAGGTGTTGCGGGGTTGGGTGCTGGCGATGATGGACGCTATCGAGTTTGAGATGCTGTTCGATGCTAAGGGGATGGATCAGGACATCATGCGGCGCATGCGTGATGCCGCACCCGAGCTCAACGGTAAACACCACGCACCGTTCCCCGTGGATGTGCGGGCGGAGATTTACCAGCACTATCTGACTGAAACTGAACGCATTGGTCCCGGGACGCCCTTCGCCGTGTGCACGGAGAATGTAGGGGTCTGGGATTTGATTGATGCCCAGGTCCCCATGGCGCGGGACAATATGTTCTGCTGCTGCGGCGGCACCAGTGTCCCAGGAGGATGGGATGCCGTGCGGAGCAGTACGGCCGGCAAGTAGCCGGCGTGCAGGGCTTCAGGCCGGGCAGATGCACGGCGGAAGTGCGGCTACTTCAGCCGTGCGGCGGCGAGTGGCAGTAGACGCCGGGCGATATTCTCCCCCATCTGGATCATCCCGTCGTCTGCAGGGTGGATGAGATCTGTGGTTAGCCCTCCCACGTCAGTGAGCATCTCGCGTCCTTCGAGCAGGTGGACGTTGGGGTGTGGGCAAGCGGCCACGGTCTCTCGGAGGATTTCCCGGAAGAGAGCGCCCTTCGCGGGTATGTCGTGCAGAGTTGGGTTCACATCCCGGTCGCCATAGAACCTGTAGAGGGTGATACAGGCCACGGGGCGAGTCGTGTCCGATCCCGCCACAGTGTTCACCACGTACGTCACCCGCTCGCGGAATTCTTCCGGTGTGAACCCCATCATGTTGACAGACAGGGCCAGGGTCGCAATATCCCAGTCGTCGCGGGAGGCGAAGTAGTCGGCAAACTCGGGTTCGCAATGGCAGGATCCGCCGACCCCGAAGTTCAGCAGATCGGCTCCCAGGCGGCGCGCGGTCTGGGCTACGTAAGAGAGGTTTGGCCAGGAAGCGGCAGAGCCGTGGGTGATGCTTGTCCCGTAGCTCAAGTAGCGCAGAGAAGGGAGTTCGTCCGTCGTTGGGGGGCGCACGCCGTTCCCCTCGACGCCGTGGTACTCGATCTGAGAGCCCCAAAGCATCAGTCGGCAGACCCGGGGTGAGAAGGGCATCCGCTGCTTCAGCAACGCATCGAGGCCATTGCTCAAGCGCTCCGGCATGGCCATCTCGATGGTGCGTGGCTCGGTGCCTACGGTGAACGGAAGGCCGTGGCGGAACAGGCCGAAGAAGGGCACGACTTTCACGCTCCCCTCCGTGGCCGAGATGGTGACCTTGGCAGGTCCTTCGCTAACGAACCTGATTTCGCTGCAAGCCGGACGTAATACGCGCTGCTGAGCTCCCTCGTTCAGGTGTTCCCTGACCGAGTCCGGGACGCGCTGGGGAAGGACGCCGCCGTGCTTCCCTTCCTTGAGTTCGGCGGTGTTGTGAAGCTCAACATCCCTGTAGACCATTCTGCAGCGCTCCCTCTTGTTCGGTCGTGCGTTGCCCGCTGGTTCAGCCGATTGGGCAGAGCTCGGCGTTGTCAGCCCTGGGCGATTTCCCTTGGCCAAAACAGCAGATGGAGGGTACCATACCGCGAGAGAGTACTGGTGACACTAACGGAAAGCGGCGGATAGTGGAGGGCTACGCGTATGGCGAGGCATTCCTGGATTGCGATTGCTGTGCTTTTCCTGGGGGGAAGCGGGCCAGGGCTGGGGCAGGACGTCACACAGCCCCAGCCGGAACCGAAAGCACCCTCGCTCTGGTGTAAACACACGATCCTCGTCTACATCTCGCCCTCAGGACGCGGCCTGGAGTTCTGGACGCCGGAGAACTTCGAATGGTTGATCGCCTACCGGGACGCGCACGGTAAGCAACAAGGCCTGTTCTTTGACGGATTTCTGTTTCTTGGTTTCGGCTGCAAAGAGGGACGGCACCTGCTCGGTGTATCCAGTAGGAAGCCCGCGATTGCGTCTGACTGGGATGATGCCCTGGGGAACTACCTGAAAGGGGTGGGGGTCCTGAGTGACACCTTTGGTCCGATTGCCCGCGGGTTGGGGAAGCCCGAGGCCCGGGCCAAAGTCATTCTGTCACTGCCGTATCCGGACCCGCGTCAGCATTTGTTTGAGTTGCCTGGAACGGGGGGGCTGGATTTCCGGATCAAGGAGCACCGTGAACAGGCGGTCGTGTGGTATGTCGACGAGGCGTTGAGGCGATGGCGTGTTGCGCGGGATCAGGGACTCCTGGCGCATGTTGAACTCGTCGGATTTTACTGGGGGCATGAGGGGCTCGCACGGGACGACGGGGATGTGGTCAAGACCGTTTCGGAGCACATTCACCTTAGGAAACGTCTGCTCCACTGGATCCCCAGCTTCGGGTCCGGCGCCGTCGATTGGGGGGCCCTTGGACTTGACTGCCTGACCCAGCAGATCAACTATCAGAATCCTCAACGACCGGGACGGCCGCTCGAGATCTTCAGGGACATGAGTGACCTGGTCGTGGAACACGGCCTGCATGGTGTGGAGTTGACCCCGACGGCCCGGGAAACACGTCTGAATCCGCGCATCTGGTGCTGGCATCAGGTTTTCCTGGCCAACCTGGATGCTGCGTTGCGGCTCGGGTGGCGGGATTACAGCGCGTTCACCTACTTCCACGGCAATGACATCCCGAAGATTGCCGGGGATCCACGGAGCCACGTTTTCTACGAGAAGCTGTTCCGGTGGACACAAGGGACGCTCTGCGGGAGTGATGTCGAGGAACTTGCTTCAGTGGTCATCAAGGAGCTCCAGCATCGAGAGCACATCAGCGCTCAGACGGCAGCTCACATCGATTCAGCCCCGACTGTCCTGGAGAAACTGCGTCGCATGGAGGAACCAAAGCTGGCTGTCCTCGCTCGCGAGTTGGCTGAACGTTTGGCCATGTACGAGGACCAGTCCGGGAATCTGTTGCCGGACGCTTCCTTCGAGGCCGGCCGAGGCGACTGGCCAACCTGTTCCCGTCGAGTCGCCCGATGTGATGACATGGCACGGACCGGGGCATCGAGTTTGCGGCTGTCAATGGGGAGAGATAGCGGGGGCAACATGATTCGGGAGTCGGCGAAGAGTCGGCGCGTTGCGGTGAAGCCGGGGCAGATGGTCCGGTTCAGTGCATTTGCGCGTATTCCTGAGCGTCTTCAACGCACAACCCGTGGTCTGATGATTGGGCTTGCCCGGTATCGCGGCGGGAAGATGAGCGTTGCCTGGACCGATTGCGAAGCCCATAGCGTCGGGCCAACAGATAGCTGGACCCGGCTTGTGGTGTATCTCTACGTCGATGAGACTCCCTGTGACGAGGTGATGGCCATCATTGGACTGTGTGGTGGAGGCACGGTCTATCTCGATGACGCCGAACTGGTCATTCTCGAGAGGCGGTAACTCCATGTCGATGGGATTCGTGTCTACGCCTTCTCAGCTCCAGGCTCCGGCTTGCCCGCGAGGCGCGACCTAGTGGCGGCGAGCGCTGTTTCTTGGCTCGGCGTTCATCATTCGACGAATGAGGCCTTCCTGTTTCCTGGCGACCCTTACGGGCGGACCATTCTTCGCGATTCTCCGCCCGGGCCGCCAACGACGATGCTCGGCATCGCCTTTTGCCCTCCCGGACGAAGCCTCATCGAAGACTGGCCCGGGGGTGGGCTCGCTATTCGCGCCCGATGCCACTAGTATCGTCTCTGTCTCGAGCCGTTCACAGGGCGCCCAAATCGGGGGCCGAAGACTGTGGTTCAGTTCCGGCATGCCGTTCCCGTTCCGCGGTGCGTAACGACGAGGTCTACACATTTCCATGGGATCTACAGACAGGCGAGGGGGCGTTTCGCACGACGTTTTTTCCTTTGCCATCCTCATCGTGTGTGTGTCCTTGGCCGTGGCCGCCGCACCATCCGAGCGTTCCCGGGCGTTACGTCCGGAGTTTGTCATCCGCACGAGTGTGCATCTCGCCACGGGGGATGCTGAGGGCCGGGCGGCGATCGTGTTCAATCGCCAGGCCGATGGGGCTCACTATGCGCTGGAGTTTGCGGGTGGGAGGGTGTGTTTGGTGCGGTTCGGCGCCGGGGCTGAAGCCGAGCCGTCAGTTCTCGCGGGGCCTGTCCCGTGGCCGGGCGCCGGGAGTGGGGGCGGCGTGTTGTCCCGCCTGTTGGGGCGCCGTCATCAGCTGCCGGTCTTGCAGGTACTGATAAAACGCCGACGCAACGGCATTCGTTGTCTGATTGGGGGAGTGGTTCTGGAAACGCTCGTTGCGGATTTGTCTGGGGGAACAGTTGGGATAGAACGGGCAGGCACGGGAGCGCCGACGGTCGACCCCCTGAGGGTGCAGCCCCTGGCACCGATCACGTTCGCGGATGACTTCATGCGCGGAGGCGATGAGTCGGACCCATGGACCTCGGAATGCGGCACATGGGCCCTGGATGAGCTGCCGAACGCCACGTGGAGCCCTAACGCTTTCCGGTATCTTGGGCGTGGGGAAGGCCTGGCGCTGGCGTCTGCCGGGGCGTGGTTCTGGGATGACTACTCCATGAAGGCGGCGGTTCGTCCCTCGCGGACGTGCGGGGCGGCGGGACTTGCGTTCTACGTGCAGTCGTCGACTGATTGCATGCTGTTACGGTGGCGCAGGCTTGGGGCCCCAGACCGACTCGGCGTCTGCCCGGGCGACTTGGAGTTGGTGATGGTTTCTGCTGGGATGGATCGGGTATGTGAGCACGTCGATCTGGCGCTTGACCCGGAGCAGTGGACGGAGTTTGGCGTTGCTGTGGAAGGGGCATTGGTCACGGGCTTTGTGGACGGCCGGGCGCTGCTTCACGCATGGGAGCCGGCGATGACCTGCGGAGGCGTGGGGCTTTACTGCCGCGATTCGCTGGGCACGCGTTTCGATGATGTGGCCGTGGCGTCGCTGTCCGGGTCGGGCGATGGCAAAAGGCGTGCACCGAGAGCGAGTCGTGCCCCGCACCAGGCATCTGCTTTACCGAAGGGGAGCGCAGACCTCGCGGACAGATTTCGTACGGACCAGTACATGCAGCAGTGGGCCAGCGAGTTGGGGAGCTGGGTCCCGGACGAGGACGGGAGCGCGTGGCACCTGGGGTTCTTCCCCGGTGATTTTGATGTTTCATGGGTTGGCGACTACCCGATGCCCTTTGGACAAGGGCCACTGGTGCTCGTTCTGGCAGCGGGAGCGGAACGGGGAAATGACACGGGGTACCGACTGACATTGACGCGATCCGAGGAAGGCGTGCGAAGCGTGCTGGTTCGCGCGGGACAGGTGGTCCTGGAGCGGACGTTCCCGATGGAGGGAGACAGGGAAATTGAGGGACTATCGGTGTCGCGGCGGGATGGGGCCCTGGAACTGCGGGTCAACGATGGAGCAGCGTGGTCGTACCTGGATCCCGACCCGATTCCGACTCGTCGCCTGGGGGTGGTGTGCGCTTGGCAGCATACGAAGACGCTGAAGTACTACGCGGCGGAAACAGTGAAGGAGAAAGCCCGACGGCTGCCGGCGCTGCAGGATGTGGCAGCGGTGTGTCCGCAGTTGCGCGATTATCTGTTCCATGGGGCACCGGTGGACTGGTACGTGGCATCAGGCACGTGGGAGGTGACCCCCCGTTGGATCTGTCTGCCGCACTTTTCGTGGTTGGGTGGGAGAAGTCACGAACACGCGGCTTTCCTGCACAAGCATGCTTTCTCGGGCGACGTGACGCTGGACGTGTATGCGGCCGTAATGATGAACTACGGACCGATGAGTGGCTACGATCGGTACGGTGACCTGAACGTCACCATCTGTGCCGACGGGAAGGATCTGAGTTCGGGGTACACGGCCCAATTCGGGGCGGAAGGTAACACGGTGACACGGCTGTGGCGCGGCGATGAGGTGGTGGCGGAGAACCGAGAGATCGTTTACCCGCCACGCAGTCAAGGAGCGCACCAGAATTGGTATCACTTGACTTTGGAGAAGCGTGGGGACGAGCTGCGGTTCCTGGTTGACAACCAGTTGGCCTGTTCGTTCTCCGATCCTGCCCCGCTCACGGCTAAGCGGATTGCGCTGTGGACGTGGAATCGGGGGATCATGATCGGCCGGTGTCGCATCTGGGCGGACGAGGACCACGGTGCTGTGCCTTTGAGGGTGGTCGAAGACCTCCGCCCCCGAGCGGCAACAGACGGGAAGGACGCGCAGTTGGAGGACGTGACGATAACGTCATCATCTCATCCTGCGATTTGTCACGACTTCACTCGCGGATTGGGGAAATGGCGTTCGGCTCCAGACGAATACGGGGCGTCGGTGCGTCACGACGGGGCGGACGGCGATGGCGGGTGTCTGGTTGCCGAGAATGTGCACACCGGCGGAGATTTCTCGATTCCTTTCCCATTCAGTATATTTGATGCGGGAATCTTGCAGCAGCTTTCCTTCGACTACAGGTTGTCTGAGGACGTGCGGCTTAATCTCTATTTCCGCACGCGAGATCGCTGGCATGTGATTGGGCTCAACGGGCCGCTGGGGCCGGCTTTCCACCAAGTGACCGAGTCGCGGGAGATCTCCGGTAGGAAGACAGCGGTCGCTGGGCTGCAGTTCGAGGAACCCCCGCCGGTCGTGACGGGACAGGCTACGGTTGAGGCCGATGACCGTTGGCATTCCGTCCGTATCCACCTCCTGCAGGCTCTTGAGATGCTGTACCCGGGGGAGGCGGGATTCGTGGTCACTGGACTGCATTTGGCCAACTGGTCGAATGCGGGGTATCGGCAATGTGGGTTCGGGGGGAACCGAGCCGGGGCGTCCTGTCGGTTGGACAATGTGATGCTCGGAACTCCCGGTGGTGCCGACGTGCGCCTTGGATGGCAGGGAGAGGCCTGCGGGCCTGCGGTGGCGAACTGGAGCATCCGTGGACCATCGGGTTCGCGCGGAGGGAGCGCGGGAGTGGCCTCGCGTGCCCATATACGGGCAGAGACGTCCGGAACGTGGCTCGCGCGGGTGACACCCGTCCGGAAACGCGGAAACAGGAAGCGCGAACGGACCGTGCAGCATCGGTTCTGGGTGGATGCTGATGCCCCGTCTGTCGTGCGCACGGAGCCGGGACCAGGCGTCGCTGCCGCGCCGTCTTCACTGAGTCTTTTGCTGGTCGACCGGGGAGGCAGCGGAGTGGATTCAGCCCATGTGAGCGTCAGAGTGGCCGGGACCGACATTGCTCGGGACGCACTTCGTCTTGATGGGAACGCAGAGGAAACCCATTTGCGTATCGCCCTGGGCGGTCTGACCTTTGCGGATGGCGAATCGGTGTCGTGCGAGGTCCACGCTCGCGATCGAGCAGGCAACGAGATGGCGATGCCTCACCGCTGGTCCTGGACGTTCCGGACCGCGGAGGACGTCCTGCCACCCTCGGCACCACGACTGGTGCAACCAAACGAGGGGGATTGGGAAGAGGGCTTTGAGCAGGAATCGTGGGAATGGGGGCGCTTCCCAGGTTCGGCGTGGGCGGAAGCCGCGGTGGACGACAGCACGGCGGCAACGGGGGATCACTGCCTGCGAGTGAGCGGGGGGCCGGGGCCCTATCGCTGTTTCGTGCGCCGCCGCCCATTCGATGTGGAAGCACGTCCTGTCCTTACATTTCAGTATTTGGCTGATCCGGGGAGCACGTGGGACATCGGCCTGAGGACGGATCGGGGGTGGTCTGTCGTATCGGTGAACGGAGGGACGCGGCGATGGCGGCAGATTGGGCGGATGCGTCGGCACAGGGCGGACGGGAAGTGGCAACAGGCAGTGCTGCCCATCGGGTCGTGGCTCAAGCGAGCGAGGGCATACGATGTGCCCGTGGTGGAGGCAGTAGCCATCGTGGCGGCGAGGGGGATGAGGGGGGGGCAGCCGACGACTTTGCGCGTGGATGACATGCGCCTTGGGCCATTGGTGTATGCGGGAGGTCAACTGGGGTTGGCTTGGTCGTGTGATGATGTAGGAGGCGTGTCCGGGTACGGGGTGACGGTGGATCGTTTCCCGGCGACCGAGCCGCCGGAGGCTATCACCACAGCGACTGCATCTCTCTTGTGGGATGTGATCCCGGAGCGGCAGCTTTTTTTTCATTGCCGCGGGCGTGACCGAGCCGGGAATTGGGGGGCGATCCGGCACACCCCGCTCGTGATTCGGGGGCCGCGGGAGGAAGAACCCCCGGAATTGGTACGCATGTCACCCGAAGACGGAGCACGCACGGCAGCTGAGGAGGTGGAGCTGCGCCTGCGGGACCGGGGCAGTGGCGTGTCCGTGGAGAGTGTGGTTCTGTGGGTAGATAAACAGCGTTACGCCTTGGGTTCTCAACAGCTCGCATTCCAGCGGGATCGAGGTGATCTCCTGATGCGTTGGCGGGGCACCCGGGATGACCCAGCCGTCCCGGTCTTCGGGAAAGGTGACGTCGTGCAGTGTCGTCTGTCGGTTGCGGATTACGCTGGCAACCGGTGGCCGGAGCCCCGATCGTGGTCGTGGGAGGTGGATCCGGCGATGGATCGCGATTCCCCCGCCCCCCCACACATGGTGTGGCGCCCGGCGGATGCCCTCGTGTACAACGGGTTTGAGGAAGAACAGAGGCACTGGATCGGGCGTCGGGAGGGGTGGGCGGAAGTCACACCGGACCATGCGGCCACGGGGCGGAGGGCAATCCGTCTGGGGGGATTTTCGACCTTCATGCAGCACACCTCGTTCGATGTGTCCCGGCACCCGGTCGTGGCGTTCCAGTACTGCTTGCCTGCCGGCGCGACCATGAACCTGATGATCCGGATAGAGAACCGAAACTGGGAGATTCGGTTCAACAGCGATCGCTTCAAATACCCGTGTATCGGCAGGGCTGAAGGCGTTGTGGCGGACGGCACATGGCGAGGCTGCCGTCTGGATATTGCCAAGATGCTGCCCAATGCCACGGTAGTACCCCGAGGCACTGTGGTGGACCATCTTGCGACGCTGAATAGATCGGGGGGGAGCTATCTTGTGGACGATTTTTGCATCGGACCAGCAACACCCTCAGCAGTACGCGTGCAGTGGGCTGTGCCCTCCGATGCCAGTGGGATCCGCGGCTACAGTTTGGCGGTTGACACGTCTCCGGATACGGTCCCGGATGTGAGCGTGGAGACAGTACAGCCTTTCACTGTTGTGCCTGTCGACGGAACAGATCCCGTCTTCGTGCACTGTCGGGCTGTGGACGGTGCGGGGAACGCAGGCGGGGCGGCCCATCTTCGCATCTCGCCATAGACCCGTCCCTGTTGTCTCCTAAGGGCAACGGCCGTTGGCGAGTATTCGTTGCTGGTCTACGTCGCGATTCTCGGAGTCGCGTGCCGGTCGCAGACCCTCTATTTGGCCGTCAAGTAGGCTGGATTTTCGCTGTGCCCTCGCGGAGGGAAACCTTGGCCGAATCCCAGGCATCTGACAGCTCATCGAGCGAGCATTGCTCCAGTTCTCGTCCCGCAGTTCCGAGGGCATCTTCCATGTGCCGGAAGCGTCGTTCGAACTTGCGCACCGTCTGATGCAGGAGGTCTTCAGCGTAATGCTGGCGGAAGCGACTCAGATTGACGACGGCAAACAGGAGATCGCCGATCTCTTCCGCGACCTCGCTGTCGTCACGGTTCTGCAGGGCGTCTTTGACTTCCGCGAGTTCCTCCTCGATCTTTGCGATGGCGCCGTCGATTGTGGCCCATTCGAAGCCGACCTTGGCGGCTTTCTTCTGGATCTTGTGAGCCCGGTGCAGGGCGGGGAGATGGCGAGGTACTCCAGCTACGGCTGAGTCCGGGGCGGCATCCCCCTTCTCAAGCCGCTTGATCTCCTCCCACTGTCTGATGACACCATCTGCTCCATCGACATCGGCATGGCCAAAGACGTGCGGGTGGCGGCGGATCATCTTGTCACAGCATGCTCGGGCCACGTCTTCGAGGCTGAATGCACCGCGCTCGGACGCGATCTGCGCGTGGAAGACGATCTGGAGGAGGACGTCACCCAACTCGTCCATCATGGCCGGGTCATTCCGCTCATCGATGGCGTCGAGGAGTTCGCCACTCTCCTCCACAAGGTAGTACTTCAGTGTTTCATGCGTTTGTTCGCGATCCCATGGACACCCTCCAGGCGCGCGTAGAGCGGTGAGAATGTCCACGAGTTCGGCGACGGAGTCGACGGGTGTGTCTTGACGGTCAGTCATGGCTTCATGTGTTTCCCAAAGGAGTTTCAGGGCTCGGGTTCCGAGCTTCGAGGACACGGTCTCGGCCCGTGTAGTCCTGGCGTATTCGGACGTCTTCCCACCCGGTTCCCCGGAATAGGGCGAGGGATCGTGCAGCTTGTTGACTGCCGATCTCGCAGAGCAACCACGCATCGGGGGCCATGAAGGGGCGACTCTCATGGGCGATTCGTGCGATGATGGCCAGCCCGTTGTTCTCGGCAAGCAGAGCCATGGGAGGTTCGTGGTCACGGACATCGATTGGCAGATCGGCATACTCACACGGAGCCACGTAAGGCGGGTTTGCCGTCACAAGCACAAACTGGGCGTCGCGTGGGGTGTCTTCCCAGAGGTCGGTCTGACGGAACGTGACATTGCTGAAGCCCAAAGCGTCTGCGTTTCGCCGGGCATAGGCCAGGGCGGATGGACTCAGGTCCAGACCGGTGATGGTACGTGTGTCGCCCACTCGACTTGCCATGGCCAGGGCAACGGCCCCGGATCCCGTGCAGAGATCGCAGATTGGGCCGTTATGCGGGGCCCTTCCCAGCGCGAAGTCCACGAGCCGCTCTGTTTCCGGGCGGGGGACGAGGACGCCTGGGCCTACCTGGAGCTCCAGCCCGTAGAATTCGGTCGTCCCGAGGATGTACTGCAGTGGTTCGCCTTCGCAGCGGCGGGCAACCTGGCTCAGGATGGCAGTGGCCTGCTCAGAGGCAACATCCGGCGAGGACTGGGCGAACTGAATCTGTGGGGGAGGGACGCCGGTGATATGCCTGATGATCCAGCCGGCTTCCTGGGCGGCATTGTGGATACCAATTCCCGCCAGCGCGTCAGTGGCTTTGGTCAGGAGCTCTTTGGCTGTCATTTGGGAGAGGCCTGGCCTCCGCAGGCCTCGACACTGATGCTGATGCCTCCCCGGGGATTGAACTCGCCAGTGACCACGATGTCGCGGGGAGAGCAAGCCGCCACAATGTCGTCCATGATACGGTTTACCGCTTCTTCATGGAATGTGTTGTGGTTCCGGTAGGCGAAAAGATAGAGCTTCAGAGACTTGCTCTCGATGCAGCGTTGGCCTGGGATGTAACGAATTCTGACGTGCCCGAAATCGGGTTGGTTGGTCACCGGGCAGCGAGCGGTGAACTCAGGGCAGTCGAACGTCACCCAGTAGTCGCGCTCCGGGTACCGGTTCTCAAATGTCTCCAGTTGCGCTTCTTCGGGTGAATCGGGGTAGGTGGATTCACTGCTTCTGAGAAGCGTCAGGTCAGAAAGACGTTCTTGATCAAGAGGGGGCATGTGTTGAACTCCAGGCTTGGACGTACCAGATCACCAGTAACTATACACTGGCAGGAGGACAGCGGCACTGGTCTGGACCGCCGGACTATTGTAGAATAGGGTAGCGATAGGTTTCATTGTTGGGACCGGGAAGGACGATATGGACAGCATTCGAGTTGGCGTCATCGGAACGGGAGCACTGGGCCGGCACCATACGCGGCTCTACGGGGAGTGTGACGGGGCCGCGATGGTTGGCGTGTATGACGCGTCAGCCGAGGCCGCCAGGCGCGTGGCCGACGAGTGTAGTGTGCGCGCCTTCCCCACCATCGACGACCTTTGCGGAAGGGTGGATGCCGTGAGTGTCGCCGTTCCCACCGATCTCCATCACATGGTGGTTCGCCCTCTGCTGGAGAAAGGCAAGCATGTCCTTGTCGAGAAGCCGATTGCTCAGACTGTGGAGCAAGCAAGTGATCTTGTTCAGCTTGCTCGGGAGAATGGCGTCGTCCTGGCGGTGGGGCATGTCGAACGTTTCAATCCTGTTCTCGCGTGCTTGAGCCAGATCCCCGGGGCTCCGCTGTTCATCGAAGCCGACCGTTTGGTCGACTACCCGCCGCCTCGCCCCGGGCTCAAACCGCGTGGCACTGAAGTCAGTGTCGTCCTGGACCTGATGATCCACGATGTCGATGTCATCTTGTCGTTGGTTGACAGTGAGATTGACCATGTGGATGCGGTGGGTGCCCCCGTGTTGAGTGACAGCGAGGACTTCGCCAAAGCACACATTGCGTTCAAGAATGGTCTCGTTGCCGATCTGACGGCCAGTCGCGTCAGTAAGGTGCCTGTTCGGAAACTCCGTGTCTTCAAGCAGGCCGGCTATTTGTCCCTTGACTACGGCAGCCACGCGGCAGAAGTGGCCATGGCCTTGGACGACACCGTTTCTCGGCGCTCACTTGCGGTTGCGGAGGCCAATGCCCTGCAACTCGAACTCCAGGATTTCGTAGACTCCGTGGTTGCCGCCAAACAGGGAAAGGTGCGACCGCCCCGCGTGTCCGGCGAACAAGGACTGCGCGCGCTGAGAGTTGCCACGAGAATACTCGCGGACATCGCAGCCCGTGCGATGTCGTGACAGCGGCGTTGCGGTCCGGCCCGTACGCACTCAGACCGCGATTGAGTTTCTTGAGACGTTGCGTTGGCCGAAGAGTCGCCGGGTGGCACCGCCTCCCACATTGTGTGCTCCCATGGGGATCTAGCCGATCCCGGAAGCCGGTTCCCCTCCCGGCGCTCCAATCCCGCTTGCTGCGTGGCGAGGTCCCTGGCAGCCATGGTCACATTGTGCGCTCCCATGGGGATTTGGCCGATCCCGGAAGCCGGTTCTCCTCCCGGCGCTCCAGTCCTGCTTGCTGCGTGGCGAGGTTTCTGGCAGCCATGGTCACGCATTTCGCGCGTATTGGGCTAGATTCCAGGATGCACAGACGCTGAACGTGTAGCTAACAGGCGGGACACCTTCTAGCGTGTCAACGGGCAGACAAGGGCAACGAAGTAGCTCGGGCGCAGACGCGCAGCCAGCCGATCACCGGTCGGACAAGCCGTCCGGCTTGGTGGTATGGGCGCTGGTAGCAGCGTCACTGATCACACTGGCCTGGCTTCTTGGGCGGCAGCACTACTACGATTGGATACTGGGGCGTGAGACGATAGCCGTCACGGTGTTCTGTGATGCGACCGTGTTCGGCGACGAAGCGCCCCAGGTGTGGGCGCTCTATGACAAGGTGGCTCTGTCCCCGATCGCCATAGTGTTGGGGGCATTGCAGAACCGTGCGCCCGATCAGGTCAGAAGCTATCATCTGGTCCGGATTTCTGAGCCGAACATCGCTGCTCACGCCTTGCACTTGCCCAGTGTGCCATCTGGCCCGTTGGCCCGGATTCTGGTCCGGACGCGGGGCAGGCGATATTACGTTGACATCAGGGACCAGACAGTGCGCGACGGGACGATTTACGTGCATCTCCCGCGCAGGCTGCGCGGAAACGCGCCCGCGTTGTGAGTGCCAACGGGTTCTCATACGCCTCAATCGAGACTACATTCCGGAATGTAGAGAGCGCTTTGGTGATACACGGAGAAACAATGCAAGGTTCTTCCAAATGCAGAGCATGGTTCCTGCCGGCCCTGTCCCTATGCGTCGTGATGGCCGCTTCTCTCGCGATCGGTCAGGAGGTAACCTATCCAGCTGAGGATATGAAGCGGCTGGATGCGTTCGAGAGTCACATGCTCACGAATGCCGACAAGTTCTTCGCCAAGAAGGACTATCGGCGGGCGGGTGCTGAATTCGATTCGTTTCTGCTCGAGTTCCCCAAATCGAAAGCTGCGGTCTACGCACTCCTGCGCAAGGCACGATCCCTGCATCTTGACAATAAGCGCTTCGAGGCAATCAAGGTCTATGAGGAGGTCTTGGACTATTTCCCGGATGACGTGCACTACGCTGCTGCTGCCCTGTACTACCACGGCCTCTGTCACCAACAGAACGGCGACGTCGAGGAGGCACTCAAGAGCTGGATCGATTTGGCGGACGATGTGGAGTACAGCCGTCATTGGCTGGCGGCACCCGCACTCAAAGCTCTGGCCGAGAACTCCGAGAAGCAGGGGAAGCACGACCTCGCCGCCAAGTATTACGATCTTGTTGCCGTCAATTTCCGTCTTGTGTCCGGCGGGCACACGGCGCGCCAGTCGCTTGAGAAGGCCATCAACTACTATCTTCGGCTTCAGCCTGACAAGGAAAAGTTGCGCAATCTCTACATAGAGGCGAAGGGGTTTGGCCACCATCCCGTCAAGAAGGAGTCTGTGCTCGAAGTGGAACTCGAAGAGGATGTGACATACTGGAACACCGTTCGGGGCCGCGTCAGAAAGCACGGCACGTTCAACCAGTTTCAGGAGGAACAGAAGAAGCAGTACTATCGCTACTGGGCGCAGGCACTGGCCGGCCGGTTCCCGGACAACGACGACTACCAAATCGATGTCATCAGTTTCCAGCATCTCCACAGCGGCGATACGGCCGCTTGGCTAAGCGCCTTGGACAAGCAGTATCAAGCCGACGTGATGCGCGGAGGCTACCACGAACGGATCCTGAAGTGGATACGTTTGTTCGGTGACCAGCGAGAGAGAGTTGAAGCATTGTACAAGACGTGCAAGTTCGACCAGATGGAGGACCGGCTGGTGCAGGACTTGCTGCAGATCCTCTATGCCGACGCGAAGTGTCCTGACCTGGCCCGGGAGCTCTTCCCAAAACTGCCCTTCGATAAGATGCCCGCAGCCCGGATGAAAGGTCTCCTCCTATTCCTCTTCGACAAAGCCAAAGACAAGGAAATGGCTACGTTCCTGTTCGGCAAGTTCCGCTTTGACGAGATGAACGACAAACAGAAAGCGGGTTTGGCGCGATCTCTTTGGGGCAAGGACGAGGAGCTTGTCATCCGGGCATGCCGAGCCATCACGGACAAAGACCTGTCAGATCTCAACCAGCTGCGCTACTGGCACCGGCGACGTGATGCGAAAGAGGGGCTGCCGCTCGCGGACAAGCTCCGAACAAGTCCGGACCACACCGGTGAGGCCCACTGGCTCAAAGCCGAGTTTCACCAGTGGGCGAAACAGTGGGAAGACGCGATCAAGGCGTACCGAAAGACCGGTCGGGAGCCTTACAGTCTGTGGCGGATGGTCGACTGCTATGTGGGTTGGGGGAAACAGAAAGAGGCGGTCGCCCAGTTGCGTGAGATCGAGAATTTCTTCAAAAAGCAGAGCTCAAAGGCGGCGCTGCGGATTGCCGACGTGTACAAGCGGGCTGGCATGGAGCCGCAGCGGATAGCGTCGCTGCGACGCCTCATGAAAAAGTACCCCAAGAGCCGCGAATCGAGTCTGGCTCACGGTCAACTCGAGGCATTGGGAGTGCGCATTGGTGGTGGTGAAGACGCAGAGTGACCGGTCGTTGCATGGTTCGTGTACGGCAGCACGCCGGTGATCAAAGGATTGAACAGATGACAATGAGACGGATCGGGACCAGCCTTCTTGCCTCCACGGTCTTGGTGCTGTCCGTGCTGCCGGCTGAGTCGGTGTTCGCGCAACGCTCCCGGCGTTCTCGCAGCTCTCGTTCCCGTCGCGGCGATCCGGCTGCCGCGGGTGATTTTGCCGCGGAGCGACTGCTCAAACGGGCGCAGACCTTGCTCACGCTGCGCGAGACCGAGCGCGGCATGAAAATGCTCCAAACCGTCGTTGAGCAGTATCCGAAGAGCTCTGTGCGTTACAAGGCTTACCTGGCTATGGGGCGCCACTACCTCGACATCAACAAGCAGTCCGACGCCGTCCGCTACTTCAGCATCCTGCAGGAGCTGAAACAGCCGAACAAGGAGATGAGCGCCGATACCCAGGAGTTGTACCTGGAATCGCAGTTTCTGACCGGCTTGGCTTACTACAACACACGTCAGTACGAGAACGCGTTTTCGTCTCTGCGGAAGATCACCAGGGATTACCCAAACACGCTCTGGGCGAACCAGGCGTTCTACTACATCGGCATGTGTCATTACGCGAAGAGCAACTGGAATAAGGCGATCGAGGCACTTTCTCTGGTCGGGACCTTCATTGATCCCGAGAGCCCGTCAGTGGAATACGTGGAAGCCGGTCGTCGTTTTTACGTGAAGCTCTTCGATGACGATTTTCCGGTGCTCAAGCAGTTGGGGCACACGATCACTGCAGAGGCAATCACGGCGAAAGGCGACAAAGAGACCATCACGTGCATTCCTCTCTCCCAGAAGGGGAATGTCTACATCGGCTCGCTTCCGACCCAGGTTGCCGAGGCTGTGCCGGGTGATCATGTGCTGCAAGTGCTTGGAGGGGACACGATCGAGACCCGGTATTCTGATGGGAACACGTACGAGGGCGAACGCAACGTCCGTCGTTCGGCGACCACCCGCGTGGTATCAACTGCCACGTTGAGGTTCACCCTGGGCACATACGAGTCAGATGCAGCGGCGGCGTTTCTGGGGCAGTCCCTGTTCGTGTTCGCCCGCGATGTTGACATGGATACCTCGGCGCAGGCAGAGGGGCTGAACGTCAAGATCATGTCCCGTTACAAAGAGGAGCAGGATGAGGACGGGGCCTACACGACCCGAGGGGCAGTGGATTTGACCAGACTGATGGGGGTGGACGAGGAGCGATACGGGACGCGCGATGAGCTCGTCCTGTCGCTGACCGAGTTGGGGGAAGCTCCCATCCGGACCGGGAGGTTCGGTGGCTCGGTGCAAGTTGAGCGTATCAGCTCCGATGAGTCCGGCGACAAAGCTGACGATGTGCTTTCCTGCGCGCTCGGTGACGAGATTGTAGCGACGTACGTGGACAGCGTCCATATGCACGGCCAGTCGGCCCGGGAAGTGACACAGACGATCAATGTCGTCGGCGAAATAGACGGGAGGCCGCGAGCAACGCAGAACGTTGTTCTGGACGAGCTCGTGCGCGCCAAGAAGAACTTGGTCGAGGCCGCCGCCTACCTTGAGCTCACCAGGATCTTCCGCAGCATGGGACTGCGGGGCGGCGCCCGCGAGAAGTGCGAGCAGGGACTCGAACTGGTCGAGAGCATCATTTTTACCACATACCCCATTCCGGAGACCCTCAAGACTCAGGCCTTCAAGCTGAAGTGGGAACTCCAGATTGCGGTTGAGGATTACGATGATGCCATCGCGACTTGTAAGGTATTCGACCAACTCTACCCGAACTCTCCGCTTGTCGACGAAGCACTGATGAGCGTCGGCAAGAGCTTCTTCGAACAGGAGAAGTACCGTGAGGCGATCAGCGTGTTCCGGCAGATCCTCAGCCTGAACAACTCCATGGCCAAGGCCGAGGCACACTTCCACATTGCCGAGGCGACTGAGAAGGCGCCCAAAGCGCGGCCGGATGCAGCCATCCCAATCTACAAAGAGATCGCCGACCGCTACCCTGACAGTCCCCACGCCGGCACGGCGCTTGCAAAGCTCGTGGACTATTACACGACCCAGAAAGACTACCCCCAGGCCAACGATCTGCTGGAGCAGATTTTCCAGGACTACCCGGACGCCAGCTTCCTGGACAGCATGTTGATAAAGTGGACCGTGATCGCGTACTCAATGGGCGAGTACGATAAGGCGCTGGAGACATGCTCTGCGCTGATATTCGAGTATCCCGACAGTCCGTTCGCTGCCAAAGCCAAGGCAATCAAGCCCCGCATCGAGGCCAAGGTGAACCGCAGGAACTCCAGAGAGTAGGTGTTGGTCATTGTGAAACAGACGCAGTTCGGACCGGAGTACCCCCCCCACCTGACCGTCGCCCCCGCACCGTCCTACGTGGCGTGCAGCGGAGCCCCGAGGCAGGGCCAGTCCCGTTCGCCCCAACCCCGGCGTTTCACGGGCCACCCTCGCGTCCGGCCGTGGGGTGCCCGGCTCGGTCTGCTGATTGGCTTCGCCTTGTTCATTGTGGGCGTGCCGTGGGCGACTGTTGCGCAGGAGGAGAAGTCGGACAAGACCGAGGCCTTCAAAGAGCTTCTGAGCAGCCTGCAGAAAGCCGAAGGCGGGGACATGACCGCCGAGCAGGCCAGGAAACTGCTTGAAACGGCCAAAGAGGTTGGAGAACCCTATGCTGCCTCGCTCGTGGTTCGCGACTACTTGAAGACCACCTTGAAACCGGATCCGCAAGTCCTGCGACTGGCCGGGGAGAACGCGATCCTGGCGGGAGATGCGAAGGCCGCGATTGCCCGCTACAAGGCGTTTCTCCGCGTTCGCGGGCCGGGGCCTGAAAGCTCCGACGTTGCCGCGGATATCTGCTTCCTGTTGGTCGATTTTCTCGGCTACGAGGAAGACGCCTTCCGGGTCCAGGCCAAGAACGGGTCCCGTGTCCGGCACACCACACGGGCCAAGAAGTACGACCGGTGGGTTCTCGATATGGCCCTGAGGAAAAAGGACCTCGCCGCCATGGGCGAGCGGTTTGCACTGATCCTTGCGGACAAGACGCCTGTCGAACAGGAGCGGACCCACTACTGGGGCTACCTTGACGCATTGATACACGAACTCCGGTTGGGCTCCCCCGCTACCTACGCTACGCTGCCGTCCCTGAAGAAGATCGTCCCACTCGTGCGGGATCCCGAGCGGAAGGTCCGATCTGACTTCTACCGACTGCACCTTCAGTACCTGGCGACCAGTGCCGGCAAGGAGAACCGCGTGCTGGAGAAGAACTTCGAGGCCGTGGCGCGAGCTGCCAACGCGTACTTCGACTCTTCGTCCTCGCTGCCAACGTTGCGGGACATCATCTACGTCTTCACTGCCAACCACCAGGCCAGCAAGTGGCAGGACCAACGCCACCAGAAGCAGGCCTTCCTCAAGGCGGCCTTTGCGAAGCTGTCGCCAGGCGACCAGGCCTGGCTGTGCGGCTGGAAACATGGCCGCTGGCTTTGGGAGGACGAGCAGTGGGCGGCGCTGGCTACCGAGTTTCCCGCGTTTCTGCCTTACTGTGACGATGCCGTCACGCGGCGTTTCCTGCCCCATTTGACCGCTCACGAGCAATTCAAGAAGCAGGCCGGGGCATTGCAGGAGTCGACCTCACGCTATGCCGCCGTCGTGACATCTGTTGCTGCGGCACAGGAGTTCGATGCTCGGGTCAAGGCCCTGATGCAGACACACGGCTGGCATCTGCCGTTCGACGAGCTTTACTGGATCATATCCGAGGATCTGTGGCCGATCCACAAACGCTTGGCCGGCGTGACCGTGGCCGACGAACAGGCCGCATTCAGCAAGGCCGTCGCAGACTATGCCAATACCTATTTCATCGGCAGCCCCATAGCCCTGATGGCGCCGCGCGCTGCCGGCCAGGTTGTCGTTGAGTGTTTCCGGCACTGGCGTGAGTCCGGCACGGCAGCAGCCAGCCTTGGTAAGCTGTTCGAGAAGCTGTCCTGGATTCCCTACAGCGACAGCGACCGCGATCACATCATCGAGCCGCTGGCAGAGGAGCTGGCTGCTTGGCAGAAGGCGCTTATCAAGAGTGGGGCCTCAGGGTCCGAGGCCGCCACTGTTGCTGAGGTCAAAGACTTACTGGGCAGGGCCTTGCCTTCCGCACCGGCCTTTGATCCGGCCAAGGCGCCGTCGGAGCTGGCCAGGGAGCTTGCTTTTACGGTCGTGGCCGTGCGCGAGAAGGATCAGGAGAAATTTGTCGAGCATGCCAGGAAGGTGCACGCACTGATAGGGGACTTGGACGCCGCAAAGCCGCTGTTTGGCGGAGCTGCGTTGACCAGCATCGCCACCAACTACCTCGAGGCGTTCGACACCTTCGATTTCCAGTGCGACCTGCTTGAGTCCTGTCTCGCCACATTCGAACCGGGGAAGCCGAACCGAGCGGTACACATCGTTTTCGACAGGGTCGTCGACGAGCGCTGGCCCAGCTGCTGGCAGGTTCCCCGTGGCGATGAAGCGAAGGCCAAGCAGCTCAGCGCGTTGCTCGGCGCGGCCGTGAGTCGCCTCGCGGACCAGGACAAGTTCTCCTCGATCCTTTTCAGCTGGTTCAGGGGTACCCGTAACGGACGCGGCTGGCGCGACTATGGGACCGGCCTGGACGTGATGGCCAAGCTTGTGGAACGCAAGACGCTGTTGCGCCACGACTGCCGCCCCCGAGACGCAAAGCGGAGTGTCACCTGGAACTACATGCGGCTCCTTGTCCATGAGTTCCCTTCCCTGCACCGTGGGGAATACCGGGCAAGCACATACTTCGACGACATGTTCATCGAGGAGGCCAGGGCGAGTAATCGGGTGGACTGGCGGTACTGGGACTTCGGACACGACAAGGAGTTCAAGATCCGGACTTATGTTGCTGAGCTCCTACAGGCGTCTCAGACCGTGCAGTTCGGGGCGCCGTTCGACTCGGCAGAAGACTTCTGGCGCTGGTCCGATCGCTGTATCAGAGAGGGTCCGCAGCAGGGGAAGCTGCTTGCCTATTTGGAGCAGACCTACGGCAAGACGCGGTTCGACGAAGATGCGCTGGGCGCGGGGTACTTCAAGGCCAACCTCGAACTCACGGATGGTGCCACACGCAAGGACTTCTTCACGAATCTCGCACAGTTCGTCTCCCGGGCTGCTGAGCACCCATTCCGTTTCTCGCTGCCCAGCATGGCTCCGCTCAGCTCACTGTCGAACCCGGCCGATATGACCGATGCCGAGCTTGACACGCTTTGCTCCGTGTTCACTCCGGAGTTGACCATGAAGGGAGGACGGCGTGACTGGCGGAAAAGGGCATTCTACGAACCGTTGATATCGGTCACCCACGAGGCCCTGCTGGCCAAGGATCGGCAGCCTGACCTTTACAGAGCGATTCCCTACTTGTGGGCGATCGCGCGCGATATGAATCAAGCAGAGGTCTTCCGCCTTCTTGGCCGGAACACCGCCGCCCTGTTCGAGGACAACCAGTTCTCCCTGGCTGCCGTCTATAGCATAACGGGGCTGAACATGGTCGGTCCTCTATTGCCGGAGGACGTACGGACGCAGCTGATGGCCACGCGTTCGAAGGCCATCTCCAACATTGGCGGCGTCATACCGGTGCCGAAAACAGACCCGCGGTATCCCATCTACGCCGCTCAGACCGCCTTCTTCTCAGGCAACCTCGAGGCCGCCTGGATGCTGTACCTCGAGAGCCCTCCCACCTTCATAGCCATGTTCAAAGATCTGGACCCGGGCTTCAGCATTTGGGTGATCGACAAGAACACTGAAGCGATGGACTTTCAGTCGGCCGACAGCATTGCCCGTCAGATGATGCGCTGGTTCGATACGGTCGCTGCCGGGTTTGACCCGGAGATCAGAGGACGCCTTCTTTGCGCCTATGCCGATATTGCCTTTGCAAGAAAGGAATACCCACGGGCGCGAGCTCAGTACGAGCGCGTCATTGCCGGGGACGAGTTTGAGGGCACCCGTGCCCAAGGCGATGCGGAGCTCAGGGTTGCTGAGATCGATCGACTGACAAAGGACTTTGACGAGGCGATCGAGAAGCTGGAAAAGCTGACCCAGCGGCGCGACCGGCACCTGCAGACCGAAGCGTTCTATCAGCTGGCACTCGTCAAGTATGACCAGGAGGAGTTCCTCGAAGCCGGTGAGTACCTCGATCGCGTGTTCATGCGGAACCCCGAGCACCCGGATGGCCGCATTCTGCAGGGGAGTGTCTACCTGAAACGAAAGAAGCTGCTGGAGGCGACAGAGATTGATCTCGGAATCGCCACTGCGCAGAGGGTGCTCGTGCCCGGGACGCCACTGAAAGTCAAGCTTGAGGACCGAAACCTGGCAGTGATGCGCCGAGCATCCGCCACTGAGGTCCGTGTCTGGACGGATTCCGACGATGAGGAGAAGTTCTTCCTGTTTCCTTTCGGCGACTCGAAGACACGTTTCGAGGGCAGCCTGTTGACTGAACTGGCGCCAGCCACAAAAGGTGACGGTACGCTGCAGGTTCTGGGCGGCGACAGAGTTCACTACGATTTCTCCGAGGCGTTCAAGGATGCAAGCGGCATCGAGGGCACGATCCCGATGGTCCTCAATGTGGTCACTGACGGCGAGTTGGTCGCCTCCTCGGGCAAGCTCATGACCAAGGAGGAACGTGAGGAGGCCCTACTGGAAAAGGTGCTCCGCGCGCGCCTTGAAGCCCGGGCTCGAGCCCGGGGACGTGGCTCTGATGAGGACGCGCCTGGCGATGACATTGCTCTGAGCACGGTTCGAGCGGAGGACCAGGTCAAGCCGGGCAACTCAATCAGCGTGCGGGTCGTGGACCCTGATCGCAGCACGACCACAGAGAAGGACGTGGTCACGATCACGGTAGCCACGAGTGGTGGTGACGGACTCCGTGCCTTCTCACTGGCCGAGACCGATACACACTCCGGGATCTTCGAGGGCACGGTTCCCACAGCTCCGGCCCCCGCAAGCGCCTTTGCCTCGGACACTGAAGAAGGGCGGTCTCCGAACTCTGCAGTGTCTTCCAAGCAGCTCCCCCCCTGGAGAGGAGTTCCGGACGGCAAGCGGCCAAAGATCCTGGGAGTCGACCTCAAGGACAATGTCGCCCTGGGCAAGCTGATTGTGGACGCGAAGGAGCCGGGACACGCGATCAAAGGGTTCATGCTGCAGACCAGCCTCAACGGCAGGGACTTTTTCACTCGGGCAATGTGGCCCATGAAGATGCCGGTTTGGAACGGAGCTTTCACGCTGGAAGTGGTCAGAGCTCCCAAGGGCTTGAGTGGCGGATTTGCCAACCTGGCCGAGATCGGCGGGGCCGGAGGCGAGCATGGCTATAAAGTCTACGATTCGCCTAAGAGCGCGGAGATTCCCCTGGGCCCCGTCGTGAACCGCAACGCCAGTCTGTTGAAGCTCGAGCCTGACAGCTGGTTCGTGGCCAGGCTGCGCGGCGCGTTCTACCAGCCGGAACGGGCCGTTCGGACAGTGCGCCTCGAGCCGAGCCAGGCGGGACGCACCAGCGTTCAGTACACCTTCAGCCTTGATCAGCGGGTGAGCGACAATCTTAAGACTCCTCATGTCATCCGTCGTATCCTTCCCAAAGGCGTCCACATCCTCGAGGTGCTGGTCTACGCTGACCGCAGGGCTAAACCCGAACTCAAACTGCTGTGGGACTCTCCCGGAGTCGCCGAACTGGTCCCGATTCCAGTGGAGGAATTTGACCCGAAGAAGCACCCAGAGATCAGGGAGGCCGTCTACCGCCCACCCGCCACCGTCCTGGTGGACGATGAGAAGACCAAGTTCACCACCGAGTTCCAGCCCGACACCCGGGCACGGATGGTCCGGCTCGTTATGACCGATTTTGAGGGTGATGCTCCGGCGGTCAACAGAATCCACTTGACCGATACGGAGTGGAAGGTGGTGTTGCCGTTGGACCATGACTTCACGCAGATGGAGGAGAACGACACGCTTGAGGTCGTTGCAGGCGACCGCATCAGCATCACTTACAACGATCCCACGTTCATCTCTCCCGAACAGGAGTTCCAGGAGGCATTCCTGGACGTCACATTCCATGACGCCGAGCTCCATGCCTGTTTCGTGGAGTATGAAGAGGGGCGCCAGGGAAAAGAGGCCGTCTATATCCCAATGCACCGCTTTCTGGCCGGCGAGCCCGTGACGCTGTTTATCCAGGATCCTGATCTCGACGTCTCGGGAGAAATGGACACCATTTCGATCAACGTAAAGCCCACTGTCAGCCACACCGAGCCCATCGTGGTGAAGGCGCTTGAAACGGAAAATCATACAGGCATTTTCCTGGCGAAAGTCTTCCCCGTTACAGGTGAACCGGAGCGCGACACCGAGATCAAGGTGACGGCTGATGATGACCTGGAGGTCGCCTATCTCGACAGGCACAACACCAGTCACGGCATCCCCTGGGAACGCAAAATCGTGGTTGAGCAGTCCTCGTTCATCCAGCCCGAGTTGCGGGTGTTCGATGTCAGTGTGGCAGAGATCGCTGAAGACGAGCCGGGCGGGCGCCCGGCGGGGAGACGTTTCGAGAGGCGGTCTGCTTCTGACGCTGAAATCCCGCCGACACACGATTTGATCATGACTCGGCCGGCCCAGCCGGATTACACGCAGCCTGCAGGGGTCCTTCTTGACGCCCCCATCACTGTGGAGGTGATGGCGCCCACGATCTCTCTGGCCCCGACAAGCGAGGCTGTCCTCTATATCCAGACTTCAGCTGGACGGGAACTGCAGGGAGTTGACGAGGAGGACCCATTCGACATCACGGCACCGGGTACCGTAACACTTTCCGCGACCCCGGGCGAAGTCAATCTCGCTGGCAACATACCCGCCGGCTGCCGGGCGATCGTGGTGAAGAACGCCGCAAGCGATCTGGACGCTGTTTCGGAAGGGCGCTTCACATTCGTGGTCCAGACTCAGCTCGGAGGACCGATGGACAGGCCCAAACTCGGAGACGATGTCTTCGGCAGAGCCCAGCGCCAGGACGCACGCGGAGGGCGTCGGGGGGGGATCAGTTTGACCGAGGAAGAGCAGGAGGAGGAGGAGCTGTCGCGTATCTTGATGGTCAAAGGCAATGACACGATTTACGCCGGTTTTATGTACACTGATTCCAAAGGGCAGGAGCAGTGGCTCACGCAGGTCATCAAGCCCACAAGTAGCGTGATGCTCGACGCTATGGACAGACGCTATGAAGAGATCGTGGACGGTGTACATGTCGGTCAGACCGTTTACTTCCGCGTCATGGATTGCAGCAAGGACACGACGGCTGAACGTGACGAGATCACAATCGCAGTGTCGACAACCAGTGGACAGAATAGGGATCTGAGGCTGGTGGAGAGTTTTGAGCACACGGGCGAGTTCCGCGGGTTCCTCAAGCCCGTCTTCATAGAGGAGGAGGGAGTGAGTCAGCCGGCCGTTCAGGGGACCGGCGCGGAGGCGAAGGCGGATGGAGCCGTGCCAACACCAGCGGGAGGAACTGAGGAAGAGGAAGCGGCACCGGCGGCGGACGAGCAGGCGCAGGATGTGGCACTCGAGGACGAGCCGGCTTCAGACCAACAGGACCCGACGCTCCCCGCTGCGTATGGCGATGTGATCAAAGCAACCTACCGGCAAACGCCCGAATCCGACCCGCTCGAGTGCGAAGTCGAGATCTACAAAGGGTCCGACGGTCGAGTTGTGCCGTTCACCAAGCAGTACGAGGATCCGCGCATCGGGTTCCAGACCCAATTCGCCATCGCAGAAGCCTACTTCGAGCTGGCCAAGAAGCATCGCGCGCTCGGCCAGGACGCCTTGGCCAGACGCGAAATCGCGCAGGGCCGAAGGCTCCTGGAGGAAGCGATTCCGGAATTCTCTGACACCGAAGCACGGGCCCAGGCCGACTATCTCCTGGCGACTCTCTCGCTGGAATTCGCCGATGACGCCAAGGACCCGAGCTACAAGGATCGGTACCACATGGATGCGGTCAGCCGATTCACCGATATTGTGGCCGCCTATCCAGACAGTCCCTACGCCCCGAAGGCCCAGTTCAAGAAGGCGTTGGTCTACGAGAAGATGGGGCAGTTCGAGAAGGCATGCGAAGAATATGTGAAGCTTTCATACAAGTACCCGGACAATGAACTCGTCGCAGAGACGATGGCACGGTTGGGCCAGTATTTCTGGCGCAAAGGGAAGGAGGTCGAGGCCGAGGCCGAGGAAGAGGAAGATCTCGTCGAACGCGAGAAGAAGAAGCTCGAAGCCGGCCAGACTCTGACCATTGCTGCTGATGTATTCGGCCGCATGTCCGATCGTTTCCCCGAACACGACCTGTCTGAAAAGACTCTGGTGCTGTCTGCTCAGGCCTACGCTTTGGCCGACAAGTATGAGAAGGCTGCGGAGGTGTTCGAGAAGGCCATTGAGACAATCGAGAAGGACAAAGACCTGGCAGCCGAAGCCATGTACTGGTACGGCGACTGCCATATGCGTATGGGACGTGGGGGCAGGGGCGGTGCGAACTCGTACGTCAATGCCTACCGCATGCTCAAACGGCTCACGTGGGATTACCCGGAGAGCAAGTGGGCCAAATTTGCCCGCGGGCGACTGACCGATCCATCACTCGAACGACTGGATCAGAACTGATCTGCAATGTATGGGGTGGGGCCGCTGCATGGCCAAAGACGACCAAACCAACATGGATGACTCGGCCGAGGAGATGCTTTGGCGTCAGGTAGCCGGGCAGCTGGAAAGAGCCAACCGGCTGGTCTCTGCCAGGGCCAGGCTGCTTGAGGAAGAGAACGCGACCTTCGCCAGGCAACTTCGCGAACTTGGCGTTGAGGCAGCGGCAAACTCAGCGACGGCACGTGAACTGCCCCCACCTGCGCTCGAACCGTTGCCCGGTGATTCAGAATCACGTCAGCGGCTGAGCTCGGCGGAGGCAGACCTGCTCGCCGAGCTCAGCCGCGACGAGCCGGTATTCTGCCTTGTTGCCAGCACCACCCGAGTCGACACCGGACGCTGGCTGTCCGGCAGCACTCTTTGGCTCGGTGCTCTCGCAACGGAGCTGCTCCTGTTTGCGGCAGGAACGAGGGCCTTCTGCGAGAGGATCCCGTTCTCGTACCTGCGCCGGAGCCTCTATAACCACGTAACCGGTGAGCTCGTGCTGGCCCCGGCTCGAGATTTGACCATCTGTAAGGCTGAGCTGGCCCCCTCGGAAGCGTATCAACTGCTGGCCCAGATTTACAGTGACAGTGAGGAGGATGAAGACTGATGCTCGAAAGACTTATCATGGGCGGGCCGTTGATGGTCCCACTGATGATCTGCAGTGTGATGGCGCTGACGGCTGTTTTCGACAGGTGCTGGGCCTTCTATAAGTACAGCAAGGTAGACGTCCGCTCGCTCAGGGCCAACGTGCTGGACCTGCTGATGGAGGACAGAATTGAGGACGCATGCGTGCTCTGCGCGAGCACGCCCGGGCCGGTGGCAGCCGTGCTGCTCGCGGGACTGCAGTCTTGCATAAAGCTTCTTGGGAAGAGGCGCTCGCCCGAGACGATTCGGATGATCATGGGTAAGGCGATGGAGGACTTCTCCCTTCACGCTGTGAGCGCGGTCGAGAAGCGATTCGGCATTCTCTCCACCGTGGCGAGCTCCGCGCCTCTGTTCGGCATGGCCGGAACCGTCACCGGGATGATCGCTTCATTCTCCGCTCTCGAGAAGGCAGCCGCGCTTGACGCGGCCTTGGTCGCTGGCGGCATAAAAGAGGCCCTCGTCACCACCGCCGCGGGGCTGCTCATCGCTCTCCTGGCCGTCATCCCTTTGAATTTCTTCACCGCCAGAGCTGATCGCATCGTGCTCGATATTGAAGAGGCGTCCTCCGAGTTACTGGACTTTGTCCTCACCCAGCTCGAAGACGATGAAGAAGATGAAGATGAAGAGGAAGAGGAGGCCTAGAACGAATGGCACGACGTCGCAAAAGAGGGCCGCAGGAACTGCCCGTGGCGTCCTTTGCCGACATCGCCTTCCTGCTCCTTATCTTTTTTATCCTGGTGACGAACCTGAACAGCGACATCGGGTTCGAAGCGGACTTGCCGTCCGGAGAGAAAGGTGAGACTCAGCAGAAGAAAGCGATTTCCGTCCAGATCCATGACCGTGACATCACGCTTAACGACAAGAAGGTCAGCATGCAGGAGTTCGAGGCGAGTCTGCGGGCCATGGACTTGGCGGCGAAACAGAATACGGACGACAGGGTCGTGTTGCTTGAGGCAGCAGGCAAGGTGCGCTACCAGGACTACTACGAAGTGATGTCGATCGTGAATGATGTGGGTGGCGTCATCGCCATTGTTCGGGCAGCGGGGGCGGAATAGATGCGGCGCAAACGCAAGCCAGTCACCGTCCCTGTGGCAAGCATGGGTGACATCGCCTTCCTGCTGATCATCTTTTTCATTCTCTGCAGCAATTTCGTCAGAGAGTCCGCTGTCGAACTGCAGCCGCCGCGGGCCGAAGCACTCGCCCCGTTGAAGGAGACACAGGTGTCGGTATCGATCGACAAGGAGGGCGTTGTCCGACTTCAGGGCGCTGTTGTCTCTCGATCGAAGGACGTTGAGTGGGGCGTCCGGGGGTTGCTCGCAAGGCGGGCGACCGAGACAGGACAGACAGTGCTGTTCAAATGTGATGAGAACGTTGAGAAGGATGTGTTCGAGCCCGTTCTGGACGCTATAGCCAGAGGCGGGGGCATTGTGGGCGCGCTTGGAGAGAAGCGCAAAGCCCAATAGGTGTTAGGGATCCAGGATCCGTTCGGAGATGCGCCAAATGGCAGAAGAACATAGCGGAATACAGGACATCTTGCCGGATGAACTTCTCGGCGTCTTCTCGAGGACGGGAATGGGCAAGTTCCTCGCTCTGGCCGTGGTCATCCACGTCGCCCTCATCGGCGGCACTTCGGTCGGTTACATCCGTGACAGGCTTGATCCGGTGGGTGCGGCAGAACGCCGTAAGCAGGAGGAAGCGGCGCATCAGGCTGCACAGAAGCAGGCAGGTGCAGAGCCTGCGTCGGCGGCCGCGCAGACGGCGTCTACTGAGGGAACGGCCGTGACACAAGGCAGCCAGGGCGACGCACAACAGGCAAAGGCCCTGCAGAAGGACGCTGGCGATAGTGCCGTGGGCACTGAGTCAAAGATACTCGAGGCGCGCAAGGAAACGCCCATGGTGAAACGGCTCACGGAAGTGGCCTCGCCGAAAGAGCTGCCCAAGAAGCCGAACGATCTCGGGATCAGCATTGAAGATACCAACAAGTTCTGACTGAAAGTACGCTGAGCTCACGCATGCTCAGCGCGAACCAGACCACATGGGATCCCCGCTCTGCACAAATCGAATGTGCTGGACGAGCGTTCTGCTCACTGCCCCGCTCGTCCTGCTGGCCGGTGCGCTCCTGAACGGCTGTGTCCTGCTGCCTTTCTTCTGCGGGGACCTTGCTGCGGCGAATCCGACGGTCGGGATTGTCTTCGGCCGGGAAGGCGTTGCTCTGCTGGTGCGGACCCTCTCGGTTTGCTGCGGGATCGTCGGGGCACTGATGTTCCTCACCGCCTTGGCGGGGACCCGACCTCGCCCCAAGGTGCTGCCCTGCATTCGCTTCTGCTCGACTCTCAGCTACGTGCTTGCCGTGTTCTACGGCTACGCGGTAATGCGTGTCTCGGGGTTGCTGTATACGCACGAGCTCGCGGTGGATGGTGTGACGCTTGACAGTTTGGGGCTCTTCCGTACACGATTCCTGTTCCTTGCCCCCGCCGCAATTCTGACCGCGCTCGCGGCGCTGTTGCACGTCTGCTCGTGGCGCAGGATGGTCATCGCCCTGTTCACCGGGCACTACGACGAACGTCCAGCGGCGGGCGATCGGATACTGGAGGGTTTGCGGACACACGGCCCTGATCCGCAGTACCGCAAGAGTGTCTACAGCAGCGTGTTGGCACACACCATGGTGATTGTCGTCCTCCCGTGGCTTTTGCAGTTCGTCGGTTGCGTGGAGCCTTACCGAATCCCCAAGGGGAGCGGGAACCCTGTTCTGGCTCTCGTTAAGATCGTCAAGCCCAAGAAGAAGCGGGACAAGCAGTTCGTACTGCGACCGAATGCAGCCATCTACTTCCACATCCCGGACCTTGACGAATCTGAGATTCTTGAGGCCGTGGAGCGCGAATCCGAAAACACTTACGGAGCCGACCCGAACTCAAAGGCGGGCAAGATGGGGGATGGCGGACCGGGCGGCGGCGGCTGGCCCGACGGCATGGACAGGGCCGTTGTGCGTTTCGTCCGCCTGCAGTATTCCGGCCGTAATTGGGATGACGGCATGGACTCGCGTACCCGGGCGGACATCAATTTCCTTGAGGAATTCCATGAGCTCACTGGTTTCAAGGTGGCCGACCACTCGGAGAGCCATCCCGTTCGGTACCTCGAGAAGTATCGACCCGGCACTGCGCCGCCGTTCGTTTATATGACCGGGGACGGGAGCATCAACTTCCCCAGCCGAGATCTGCGCGTTCTGCGTGACTACCTGCTGGAGGGCGGCACGCTCTTCGCAGATTGCGGCAGCCCGCAGTGGGACCGGGCTTTCCGCAGCTTTGCTACGGCCCTGTTTCCCGGCGGACAGTTGCGGGTTGTCGCCGATGATGACCCGATCTTCCAGTTCCCGTTCGTTTTCCCCCATGGCGCTCCGCCGCTTTGGCACCACGGCGGCCGCCAGGTCTGTGGGATAAAGCACGGCGGGCGGTGGGTCGTTCTGTATCACCCGGGCGATGTCAACGACGCTTGGAAGACCGGTCACTCTGGCCTCCGACCCAAGCTGGCGCAGAGCGCCTACCTTCTCGGGGTGAACATCGTTTACCACGCATTCGCCAACTACCTCGAGGCCACCAAGAGGCACCGCAAGTGATCGCCAAGCTATATCTGTACTTTGGCAACGTCGGCTGCGCCTCGATTGGGGTGTGGCTGATGTCTGCCCTGATGGCGGTCGTGTTCGTGGGAAGCCGCCGCCGGACCTTCTGGTGGTGCCTGGCCTGCGTGTTTGCGCTGCTCGGGCTGGCTCTCGCCAAGGTGAACTCGACTCAGGTGACTGCTCTCAAAATCGACCGAACCGAGGAGAAAAGGAAGGCGGAGGAGGAACGGATTCGGCGGCGCAAAGAGCAGCTCCAGTCAATGATCGTGAAGACGCAAAACGACCCAACCCGAATTCGCTTCGCCGAAGATACTCCTTACGATGCACTCGACTTGGCCGGCAAGGAGCCGGATAGCGTTGATGACGGATCGGTCTACGCCAAGGCCGTGGCTGAGCAGCTGGCACGCAAGACTTATGGTTACCAGAAGCCAGGCAAGAGCAAGCGCGCTGAGGGCACTAGGAAGGGCTCTGCGGAACTGCAGGAAATGGCTGCCGAGAATGCGGCAAAACGAGAGGTCCGAAAGCTGCCGGAGAAGGACGTAATCTCGGCCAATCGCGTCGACTCCCTCAATCTCGTTTGTGCCCGCGCGATGGTTGTGTTGACAATCTGCCTGGCGCTCGTCGATTACCTTTCGCATTTCAATCGCACGTTTTCTACAGTCATACCTCTGCCTCTGGCTGGACCATGGATGGATGCCTTCTCGCCAAAGAGGCACACTACGCTGATCACGGGAAACTCGTCCAGGGCGTTGGCGAACCTGCTCAGCAGGGCGTTCAGGAAGGGCGAGAGCTTCATCTACTTCGGCCCGAACGACCCGGCGCCTGAAACGCTGACCCGCTTCAGTCCCGTTTGTCGTGGCTTCCGACGGCACGTGCGCAAGCTCGTATTCGATTCTGATCACTCGCCAAGTGGACCGGGCCTTGTACTTGAGTCTGCTTGGCACGGACGGAACTGCGTCGCGATCCACTCTCGAGAAGAGGCCGACATATTCGTGGAATACCTGGTCTGGTGCTTCCTTGATACGCGGAGCAAGACCCGGGCCCGGGCGCGTCGGACAATGGTCGTGGTGTGGGACTTCGACACGCCGGTTGAGCTCGGCACGCTCCAACGTCTCGCTTTCCTGTCCAGGAAGACGAACTGCAAGCTGGTCATGTGCTGCCCTGAGCCACCAGGCGAAGAGGTCGCGGAACTGTTCGAGGAATGTCGTGCAACGTGAGCTCTCGGAGGGACCTGATCCCATGCGCCATGCTCAGGCATCCACTTGCATCTCTAGGCACTCCGCGCTATTCTCCTTCTTTGGAAAGTGGAAAGCAATGCTTAATCTTCATGCTCTGAGATTCCTACTTGTGGGAGCCCTTCTGGCGACAGGCCTTGCCTGTGCTGCGCCGACACCGAGTGAGGCGGTGTCTCTGTTCGAAGGCCGCGCCCACACGGATTCGGACAACCCGATTGATCGCGCTGTTTTTGATCAGCTCAAGCAGCAGGGAATTCAGCCGGCCAGGGTCTGTCCCGATCATGTTTTCCTCCGCCGCGCTTACCTTGACGTGACGGGCACACTGCCCACCGCGGCTGAAGCCAAGGCGTTCCTGAGGAGTCGATCACGCCGCAAACGCGGCGCCTTGGTCGAACATCTGTTGGCTCATCCCTCTTTCGCAGACTATTGGGCCATGAAGTGGAGCGATCTTCTGCGTGTCAAAGCAGAATTCCCCATCAAGCTGTGGCCGAACGCGGCACAGGCTTACCACCGTTGGATCCATGACAGCATCCGGGAGCACAAGCCATACGACGCATTTGCGCGGGAGCTGCTGACGTCTACTGGCAGCAATTTCCGGGTGGCCCCCGTCAATTTCTACCGTGCCCTGTCGAGTAAGGAGCCCGAGTCCCTGGCAAAGGGGGTCGCGCTGACGTTCATGGGCGTGCGCCTCGACAAGTGGCCGGAGAAGAAACAAGCAGAGATGGCCGGCATTTTCTCCTACGTCGGTTTCAAGGGCACGTCGGAGTGGAAAGAGGAGATCATCTTCTTTGACCACATCAAAGCAAGCACGAACGCAGCGGCGGGAACGCTGCACGACGGGGTGTTCCCGGATGGCTCTCCCGCGCGCTTTTCTGCCGACGTGGACCCCCGCATTCAGTTCGCGGATTGGCTGATCACACCCGAGAACGCTTGGTTCACGCGGAACATTGCGAATCGCGTTTGGTACTGGTTGCTGGGGCGCGGAATTATCCATGAGCCCGATGACATTCGCCCGGACAACCTGCCCGAGAACGCCCGGCTGCTCGAAGTGCTGCAGCAGGAGCTGATAGGAGCCAAGTATGACTTGCGTCAGCTCTACCGGGTCATACTCAACTCGCAGGCCTATCAACTCTCGTCCGTCCCGGCAGACAAAACGGCGGCGGCCAGTTCCTCGCTCGCCAGCTACAGCATACGCCGGCTGGATGCTGAGGTGCTCATCGACGCGCTCAACCAGATCACCGGGGCAACGGATAGCTACTCAAGCTACATCCCGGAACCGTTCACGTACATCCCGGAGGAATGCCGTTCCATCATGCTGCCCGACGGCAGCATCACCAGCCCCTTTCTCGAGATGTTTGGGCGCCCATCACGGGATACCGGAATGGAGTTAGAGCGCAGCAACGCACCGACGTCCGCCCAGCGTCTTCACTTGCTCAATTCGTCGCACGTTTACAATAAGATCATCAACAGCAAGAGGCTGCAGGCGGTCATCCGAAGCGGCCGGGGAAAGCCGGAGCGCACCGCCAGCGGCCTCTATCTCACCATCCTCTCGCGGCTCCCGGCGGACACGGAGCTGAAGAAGCTGGAGGTCTACGCCAAGACGGGGATCGCACCCGGTAAGGAAACTTACATCGACCTGGCCTGGGCGCTCATTAACAGCGCGGAGTTCTTCTATCGTCATTGAAGAGAAGCAGGAGCAGACCTCATGAGCCGAAGAACCAATCCGGACAGCTATCCGAACGGCTTCGATCCGACGCTGATGTCGAGACGTGGCATGTTGCAGTTAGGGCTGGGCGCAAGCGGATTCTTGATGGCGAATCGTCTGGGGTTCGCGGGGCCGCCCGCACCGCAGCTTCCACCCGTCGGGCGCAGAATTGAGGCCAAAGCCAAAGCCGTCATCCAGATCTGGATGTGGGGCGGCCCGCCACACACCGATACCTTCGATCCCAAGCCGGACGCCGGCTACGACTACTGCGGGCCGCTTACCGGCACAGTTCCCACCAATGTGGACGGTATCGTGGTCGGTGAGTCGATCCCGCTGTTGGCCCAGCACGCTGACAAGTACTCGATCATCCGCAGCATGACCCACGGCATCAACGGACACGAAACGGCAGCGTATATCGTGCAGACCGGGCGTCAGCCCAGCGGCAAGGACGTTCATCCCTCTGCAGGCGCTGTTGTCTCGCTGTACAATGGCTACGATGGCGGTTACAAGGGATTGATTCCGCCATACATCGTGCTGACGCGTCCTCAAGGACGATTCTCGGAAGCCGGCTTTCTCGGGTCGCGCTACAAGCCCTTTGCTACTGGCGGCAACCCTGGCAGGGACCCGTTCCTGGTTGAAGGAGTCGCCCTTCCCGGCGTCTCCAAGGAGCGCCAGGAAGCGCGGCGCGGCTTCCGGTGCGATATGGACGCCCTTGGCCAGGCGATGCAGGGGAACCCCGAACTGGCAGCCCTCCAGAAGCATGAGAACGAAGCGTACGAGCTGATTCTCGGAGACGCCGGCAAGGTGTTCGATCTTACGGAGGAACCGGAAGAACTGCGCGAGCAGTATGGTCGTAACACGTTTGGCCAGTCGTGCCTGGTGGCCCGCCGACTTGTCGAACGCGGTATGCCCTACATCACGATCAACTACGGCGGATGGGACACGCACAAGGAGCACTTCAAAGCCATGCGCCAAAAGATGCCGCAGCTCGACAGCGGCATGTCGACGCTGTTGCAGGACCTGCATGACCGCGGCTTGCTGGACTCCACGATCGTCTGGTGGGGTGGCGAGTTTGGGCGCACGCCGAAGATCGATTGGGGGTCTCCGTGGAACGGCGGACGCCATCACTTTGGGGCCGTCTTCTCGTCGGTCGTGGCCGGAGGCGGATTCAAGGGCGGCCAGGTCGTCGGCGCCTCAGATGCCAAGGGCGAAAGAGTGGCGGAGCGCCCCGTCTATCCTTGCGATCTGCTGGGATCGATCTACGGTCAGCTCGGCATCGACCCGGAAGGATCGCTGCCCCATCCCCAGGGCAGAACCGTCCCGATCACCCCACCCCCAGAAGAGAAGGTCAAGTCGGGCGGACGTCTTACGGAGCTTGTGTAGCATGAAAATTATCTGTGTTCGCTTTGGATGGACGTTCGCTGTGCTGGCGTTGGCCGGGGGGCTCGCAGGGGCGGCCCCGCACATTGGCTACGTCTATCCCGGGGGGGGGCAACAGGGCACCACGTTCGAGGTGACCATCGGTGGCCAGGATCTCCGCTCGGCTAAGACGGCCCTGTTCACGGGGCGCGGTATCAAGGCGAAAGTTCTGCGCTACGCGGCCCCACTCTCGGAATCGAGGTTCCGTGCTGCTACCAGAAAGATGTCGGAGATGGGGGCGATGAGACGCGAAGCCAACACCGTCATGATGGGAGGGGGAGAAGAAGAGGGAGAGGAGGAGGCGGCGCCTGATCAAGATCGCGGCGAAAGGATGCACCTGAAGGCCGCTATGATGGCCGACAAACTCGAAACGTCCATGACGTTGTTGGGGATTGACGACCCGACCCCTCGCGGCTTTGCCCGCTATCGCCGCATTTACATGGACCCGAAGCGGCAACCGAACTTGCAGATCTCGGAGGTCGTCACACTGGAGGTCACCATCGCCCCAGAGGCAACACCCGGAACGCGGGAACTGCGGCTGAAGGCACCGTCGGGTGTCACCAATAGAATCTTCTTCCAGGTGGGACAGGTGCGGGAGTATTCCGAGCATGAGCCAAATGACCTTAAGCCGGACTGCGATGCCCTCGCGTGCAAAGTGGATGACCTCGAACTGCCGAATGCCGAGGCCCTCCCCGTCCTGCTCAACGGCCAGATCAAGCCGGGGGATGTTGACCGCTTTCGTCTTGAGGTCGAGAAAGGCACCCGCCTGGTTGTCTCAGTCTACGCGCGTCGCCTCGTGCCCTATCTGGCTGATGCCGTGCCCGGCTGGTTCCAGGCTACACTCGCGCTGTACGATATCGACGGTAACGAAATCGCCTACCGCGATGACTTCCGTATAGATCCTGATCCTGTGATTTACTACGACATCCCGCACACCGGTGAGTACACGCTCGAAGTGAAAGATTCCATCTACCGCGGACGCGAGGATTTCGTGTACCGGATTCTGGTGGGAGAAGTCGCTTACCTGACCGGCATTTTCCCTTTGGGAGGACAGGTGGGCACCAAGACGGCGCTGGAGGTCGAGGGATGGAACCTGCCGAAGAAGGCCGTGATTGTTGATGGTCGCGATCGCTCCCCCGGGATCGTCCAGGTATCCGTATCCAGTCACGGACTCCAGTCAAATCTCCTGCCCTTCGTGCTCGACACGCTGCCTGAGCAGCTGGAAGAGGAACCGAACAATGGGCCGGGGCAAGCGTCGTCGGTCACCCTCCCCACCGTTGTCAACGGTCGGATCGATCGCCCCGGCGACTGGGATGTGTTCCGTCTCGACGGTCAGGCCGGAGACGAAGTCGTTGCCGAAATCCAGGCACGATCCCTCAATTCTCCCGTCGACTCGCTCCTCAAAATCACAGACGAGGAAGGCAAGATCCTTGATTCCAACGACGACTACCTCGACAAGACCGGCCATTTGCACCGCGGCCCCGGTCTGACCACACACCACGCCGACGCACTGCTCTACTTCAAGTTCCCCGGCGACGGTCCCTACTTCCTCCACATGGGCGATACTCAACACAAAGGCAGTCGTGCCCACACTTACCGCTTGCGCATCAGCCCGCGTTTGCCCGACGTCGATCTCCGGGCCACGCCGTCCAGTATCACGGCTGGTCCCGGTAACACGGTCCCGGTGACCATCCACGCAGTGCGGAAGGATGGGTTCAGCGGCGACATCATGCTGTCTCTAAAGGACGCGCCGCGTGGACTGAAAATGGATGGCGGCCGGATCCCTGCCGGGCAGGACAAAGTGCGGGTCACGCTGACGATTCCCTCATCCTACCCAGCCCACACTTTCAGACTGGCCATGGAGGGCCGGGCAACGATCGGTGGGAAAGAGGTCTGCAGGCCAGTCGAGCCGGCTGACAATACCATGCAGGCGTTTCTGTGGCGACACATTGTGCTGACCGAGGAGTGGGTGGTGAACGTCGGGGGAGGGCGACGCAGCCTGCCGCCTCCTGAGATTCTCGCGGGCGAGCCGATCCAGATCACAGCAGGGAGTAACACGCAGGTCCGCGTGAAGATTCCCCGTGGGGAGCCGCAAGACGATGTGTTGGTCGAGCTGTCAGATCCCCCCAAAGGGATCACGGTGGCGAAGGTCGTGTCGGAAGAGTCCCTCGTGACATTCGAGCTCCAAGCTGATGCGGAGAAGACCACACCCGGCCTGAAGGGGAATCTCATTGTCTCCGCCTACACCGAACCCGTACGCAAGGACAAGGACGGGAAGGAACTCCCCAAACGGCGCGTCTCACTTGGTACGCTGCCGGCTATCCCTTTCGAGATCGCGGAGAAGTGAGGCTCTGGTGACGGTTGTGCGCCGCTTCCCTGCGCCCAGCGAGTTGGCCCCCGCCTACGGCTCATGCTTGGAGTTCTCGCCACCGTGACATACCGAGTGCCCGCAGAGCACGGTATATCCCCCCCCATCCCACCGTGCCCGCCATTTTCCCGTGCGTCGCGATCTTGCGGTGATTCTGTTGCGATCGGTCTGGCCGCACGACCTGTAGTCGCAGGTAGACGCAGTTGTGGTGCGTACAGACTCGCCGTGCTTAGGTCGTGCTTGGGGAGGATGGAGCGGGTAGAGGGAATCGAACCCTCCTAGCCAGCTTGGGAAGCTGGAGCATTACCACTATGCTATACCCGCTCAAGGGGAAGCGTTGTTAATATAGGCAGAGCCTCGGATGGCGCAACCTCCGGGCGTGTCATCGCTGTCGTTTTTTCCCTGCTCCCCGGGGGCTTCGTCAGTCAGTCTTCTGTCGGTGACACCGCAACGGCGTCGCAGTAGTCCTGCCAGCCGGGGAAGCTCCAGCCATTGGGGAAGTCCCGGCACTGGTCCGGTTTGACGGCGTTGATTCGACAGGTGTTGTCCCCTTCCAGCATGATGCAGGCCCCATCGGGGCGCTCGATCAGGGTGAGTGACCGACGGTCGCCGGTGAGGGTGGTGAAGTTGTCGATGAGTGCGGCCACACCGACTCCCAGATACTCCGCAATTGCGTCAAGTTCACGTTCCGTGACTCTGACGTAGCCCGGCCATTTGCAGCATTTGCCGCACCGTGTGCATTGGTATTGTGTGTGTGTGGATTCGTCCATCTGGGAGGGTGGAGACTGCGTTGCCTCAGTCAGCGGTCCTTTTCGCCGTGCAATTCGTTCATCATTCGCTCAACGCGCCTGAGGTTCTCCGCCGTATTGGTCACGGCCAGCTTACTCTGGCGTTGATAGTAGCCGATTCGAGCTCCTTCCGGGAACGTGATTCCCTTGCTTTCAAAGAACTCTCGCATCTCCTTGTCGTCCATACGGTCTCCTCGGGCAAAGACCCATCCCACGTCAAGGGAGTAGAAGCGCGTTTCCATGAGATCTGGCGTCTGCGACCGGGGCAGGATGACCACCACGGAGGGATCGATACGGTACGACACATTGGCGGCCATGCAAACGTAGCGAATGATGTCGCCGACCGGCAGATCTGAGAGGTCCATGGTGACCGTCCGTTGACGTTCTGCCTCGGGCAGCTTGACCAGGATATTGACGCCGTCCCCTGATCTGTCCAGGTCGCGACTCCGGCGGCGCAAGAACTGCATGATGTTGTCGATCGGCATCTCCTCGAACTGCATTTCCGGGATCACGATGCGGTTCAGTTTGGCTCGCAGGGGTGACTTCTGCCGAGCATCATGCTGGGAGGTGCGTTCAACCCCCATCGAACCAAGCGCAAGGGCGGCCGTGCCGGCACGGGCCGTGGCCGAAGACACGGCAAAGAGAAGCACGAACAGGACAGTCGGCAGGGAGCGGGTGGCAGGGCTGGCGACGCTGAGCATGAGCAATCTCCTCTCAAGGGGGGCAGGGGGCCATTCACTGTCGCTCTGGGAGCCACGGCGGACGGGCCGGGTCAGGGGTTCACTGTGACAGCTCCAATCGGCAAAGGGTCAGGGGCATTGCGGGGCAGTATGCAGGAAGATAACGAGGGGGCTTACATGCGACCGAGTGGCTACCAAAACGGCATTTGTGCACTCCCCTTGTGGGTGCTTCGAGTCCCTCTATACTATAGCTCGTCAAACGGTCTTTGTCACGCACTCGGAGGGCGTTGAATGCGTTCGCTGTTTCTTTTGAATATCGGTAACACACACACCGTTGGCGGGTGCTGGTGCTGTGGTCGGCTTGAGATCGTCCTGCGCACGCCGACCTCCGGCGTCATCAGTGGCGCAGCTTTGGGGGAGCTGTGCTCGCAGGTGAAGGGCGCTCCATGCCTCTGTGCATGTGTCGTACCGGAGGCCCGGGCGAGTCTGATGGGGTGCCGATGGGACGCAGAGCTCCGTTTCCTGAGCGCGGAGATCGTGGAAGAGGTGGGCTTTGCCGGTGTGGACGTCACGACCTTGGGGGCGGATCGGGTGGCGAACGCCGTGGCGGCGGTCGCCCTGGTTGGCGCGCCGTCCATCGTGCTTGACTGCGGGACGGCCATAACGACTGAAGTCATTGACGGGCGTCGCCGGTTCTTGGGAGGCACGATCATGCCAGGGCGTCGGTTGCTGCGTGAAGCCTTACACCGACACACAGGACAGTTGCCGTTGGTGGACCTGCGGGACACACTTGTTGGACCTGTCGGGACCAACACACGGGACGCCATTCTTGCGGGGGTGGATGGCGGGGCCGTTGGGGCTGTGAAGGCCGTCGTGCGCCGAGCCCGTGAGCACGTCGGAGACGATGACTGTCCCGTCGTCGTCGTCGGAGGCGATGCACCGTTTTTCCTGCGGCATGTCCCAGGATTGGCGGCCGGGGGGGAGGACTTCACGCTTCAGGGGCTGGCCACAACCGCCAAACGCCTGTTTGGGCGTTGACTCGGGATTTACTGATCCGGCGACACTCAATGGTGCGTTGGGCCGGATCAGGCTTCCGGTGTCTGGTTTCAGGTTCGAATCCTGAGACCTGAACACTGAAACCTGACGCCCCGATGTGCAACAGTATGCGGCCGGATCAGCAGTTCGCCTCGCTCGCTAGCATTGCCGCGTAGCGCGCCTTGGCTTCGTCTCCCGACAGACCCCTCAGGTGGCGATCGAAGAACGACAGGACGCGTTCTCGGACATCAATTGGGGAAGGGGTGTTTTCCCGGGCTCCCAAGTGGAATGTGTGCGCAACTCCCTCAAGGAGAATCAGCTCGTTCTCTACCCCTATCTCATCGAGCCGAGCCGCGAAGTCGATGCTCTGCTGATAGTCGACGCAGGTGTCGCTTTTCCCGTGGAGAATCATCGTGGGGGCGGAATCAGGGCTGGCCTGAAGCTGCGGTGATGCCTGGCTCCAGAGCTCCGGGGCTTCCGTGTGAGAGACTCCGAGCATCTGTGTCGTGGCATCGTACCGGTATTCCTCCCGGGGCGTTCCGTCGTCGTCTGTGACGCGCCAGTGGAATAGGTCAGCGATGCCATAGAGGTCAGCCCCTGCCTGGAAGGACCGGTCGACGCCTGGATAGAGCGTCCCGTCCGGATCCTCCTCGCCAGAGGGCATTGTTGTCAGGCAAGCGGCTAGATGCCCGCCTGCGGAGCCGCCGATTGCACCGATGTTGTCGGGGTCCACCCCCAACGTCTCCGCGTTGGCCCGGAGGTACTGGGCCGCACACCTGCAGTCCTCGATATTGCGCGGCCACGATGGTGTCTCGGGGGTGGACAGGAGGTAGTCGATGCTCATGCAGACATAGCCCATGCGAGCGAGATTGGTACCGATGTTGATTTCGCGAGCTGCTCCCCGTTCCCCGGCATGCCAACCGCCCCCGTGGATGATCACGATTCCCGGGCAACCGGTGCCGGTTGGCATCTCGATCGGTCGGTATAGGTCCATGAGCTCTTGCCGATTGTCGGGCAGGTAGCGTAGGGCCGTTTCTGTCACGATTTGGTAAGGTTCCATGGATCTGGCCTCTCCAAGGGGTGTCCGTTGGTTGTGAGCGTGGACTACTTTCTAGGCTTCTTTGTCCGTCTTCCGTTGACTTCTCGGAGCGTCTTCAGTGCGTCCCATTCCCGAACGAAGTCGTCCGCGATCAGACTTGAACGGATGCGCACAATGTTCTCCCAGTTGGCGCGAGCTGCAGCAATGGTGAAGTTATAGCTGCCGGTGATCACGGTTTTGCCGTCGATGACGAGGAATTTGTTGTGCATGGAGTAATACGAGGGCATGCCAATTGTGTGGACGGAGATTTGTGCCTTCCGCAGGCGGTTGACGAGGGTGGTGGCCGCCGCTTCTTCTGACTGATGGCGGTCGATCTTCACTTTGACGTCAACACCCCTCTTACGTGCCGCCACCAAGGCGTCCACGACGTAGTTGGAGGTGAGTGAGTAAACCGCGGCCCGGATGCGCTTCCGTGCCTTGCGGATCTCGCGTAGCGTTATCTCCTCACAGTCGCCCCGGAAAAAAACGGCGACATCTGCATTGGTCGCGGAAGCGTTGGGGGCGCAACTGAGCGATACTGCGTGGACCAGTAGGAGGCCACAGAGGTAGTACCCCCGAGAGGGGGTGTTCGGGCTCCCTGTACGAAGCCAGTGAGTGATCTGGGGCATTCGGTGTTTCATCGCTCTCCTGGGTGGATGTCTTGGGTTACCGAGCGACACGGCGACTCGACCGGTGATGCGCTACTTTGTCCGCGCGATCCGCCGGACGCAAGCGGAAGGTCCAAGGCCAACTGCCTAATCGCACATTTTCTGCGTGGAAGGACCGGCTCTCCGGGAGAATGTGATGTCCTCTTGTACCTGCGGTGAGTCGACATAGGTTTCAGACAGGGCACATGCGTTCCATGTGCGGATGATCGGCGTCAGCGACTGGGAATGCCTTTTGGAGTGGAAGAGCACCATGAGTTACTCAGCAACATGGCACGGGTTCACCGAGCACCCTCTGTCGGATTCCTGCTGGTCGCTCTCGACCGGACCGGATGGCCGGGTCTATGCTGCCGCCTGCTGTGAACACGATCCCGGAAACACCGTCAAGGTCGTGCGCTACAACGATGAGGCGCGAGCGTTGGACTACCTGTTTGACCTTGACGAGATGGTCGATGACCCCCGGGACTCCGGCCGAGCGACCCAGTGCAAGATCCACTACAGCTTTGCGCCTTCGCCGCACGACGGAATCATGTACATGGCAAGCCATCTTTCCGGGCCACCTATCGACCAGCCCTCCTACTCGCCCTGGAACTCCTGGCACGACCCCGAACGCTGCTTTCGCGGAGCCGCTTTGGTGGCTTTCGACACGCGCGGCGATGAGGTGCTGTGGTGGGACACCATGTACCCCAAGGAGGGATGTCGATGTCTTCTCCATGACGAGGAGCGTGGTCTCCTCTATTCGTTGAGCTACCCCCGCGATCATCTCTTTGTTTACGACCTGGCGTCTCGAAGCGCCCGGGATCTTGGGCGCATCGGCTCGGTCAATGGTCAAGTCCTCTTCCTGGATGGTCGCCATCGTGTGTGGACATCGACAGATGACGGCAGGCTGGCCCGGTACGATCCCGACGCCGATCGGATGGAGATTTCCCCCTACATCCTGCCCCACAACCCAATCTACCAGACAGGCTGGCACAGTGTGCTCTATGACGCCGTCGCGGCTCCGGACCAGCCCTGCATCTATGCCGTCACTTGGATCGCGGCCCCCAGGCTCTTGCGCATTTGGCCGGGAGAGGGGAACTGGGGGCGGGTTGAGGACCTTGGAGCCGTCACCCAGGAGCGCGACATGAGTGTGCCGGTGAGCACGTTCCTTGACCACAGTGGTGGCCTTGTCTTCGGGGCAGATGGCATGCTGTACTACAGCGCTTCTCGGTGGCGCGATCCGGTGTACATGCCGGAGATCACGGATGGTGAACACCTGTCGGAAGGTGTGGTTTGGCGCCTGGATCCCGAGACGTTGGCTCGTGATGAAGTCCTTGTACTGGATCGCCCGGGGTATGCAGCCCAATACGTGTCGCGGGGTGCGATTGACCGACACGGGGACCTTTTCTTCGGGCACGTTGGGGCCAAACCGGTGGGGCTTTTCCGGGTGGCCGTGCCCGAGGACCGGAAGCGTCAGATCGCGCACGTGCCGATGCGGATGTGGGGGTGACGTGATGAAACGCAAGAAGTTCGATCTAACAGGTCCTGCAGCAACGGCCATGCGCGATGAGATTGTGCATGGGGCTTTCCTGACTCAGGGAGCCATCGCGGCATTTCCCTTGTGTTTCCCGGGCGTGACCACACCGATTCCGCATGAGGAAAGTCGGATAACGGCTTTGACCGTGACGTCTGACGGCGTGATCTACGGGGGAACGAGCGGGGGCCGGGCGCACTGCTTTGTCGCGATGTTCCATGGGGCCACAGGCTTTGTCTTTGACTTGGGGGGGGCAGAGGGAACGGCGTCTTGTCCGGGCATCTGCTGCACAAGACAGAAGGTGGTTGCCGCCGTACACTCGGGAGATGCGGCGTGCCTCATCCGTTTTCCTCTGCAGGGCTTGCCGTTCGATTTGCTCCAGGAGTGGGGGTTCAATCGGCCGGAGATGGAGACTGTGCCCCTGTCGCCTGACGCAGGGAGTATCGTCTGGGACGTTGCTTCTGACCCCACGCAGCGGGATGCGGTCATCGTGGCAACCGATACAGGGCTGTGGCGGGTTGCTGACAATGAAAGTGAAGCAGAAGCGGTTGCTGTTGTCCCGGTGTCGGGGCGATTACTGAATCTGGGAACCGTCCTGCTTGGCAGAGACAGTGATGAGTCGCTCTGGATCTGTGACGTCCAGACAGGGAACGTTGCCCGCAGGGCGGTGCAGTTGCCACGAGACATCTGGGAGGGGGACGAGGTGACCTGGTGCCGGGATCCCCTGAGTGGTGGGGTCTATGTCGTTTCCGCAACGGGTGGGCTGTACCGGTTCTGTCCTAAGACGATGGTGTTCGGCTCTTGTCTGGGACGCGTTCCGCTGTCTCCTGTGACCGCGATGGCTGCGACCACGGATGGAAGGCTTTTTGGTGCCTGTGGAGACGGGATCTCAAAGATGTTCTGTTTTGACCCGGCCAAGTGCTCTGTGGATCTCATTGGTGTGCCAGTGTCGGTTCTCGGCCGACGGCGCTATGGCTACTGCTTCGGGGCAGCTGTGTGTGGGCGCGATGGCCATCTGGTTTTCGGGGAGAACGACAACTCCGGGCATCTCTGGGTGTACTTTCCCTCCATCACCGGAGTTGGCATGCCTTGTCCGGGCAAGGAGGTCAACGGGTGATTCGGCTTGCTCCCAACATCGAGGTGCGTGAGGATGAGCTGGCGTTCAGCTTTGTTCGGGCAAGTGGGCCGGGCGGCCAGCATGTCAACACCACGTCGACGGCCGTCCAGCTGCGGTTCGATGTGCTCCATTCTCCCGCATTGCCTGAGAGCGTGCGCCAACGGTTGTTGCGTCTGGGCGGTGCCCGGGTTACGGATGCCGGAGAGATCATCATCGATGCTCGCCGGTACCGGAGCCAAGCCCGCAATCGGGAGGATGCTCTGGAAAGACTGCGAGGGTTGGTCCTGCACGCGTGTCAGAGACCGAAGCCACGGCGCAAGACACGGCCGACAAGAGCTTCAAAGGAACGCCGGTTGAGCAGCAAGAAGCAGCGCGGAGAAACGAAGTCTCTGCGTCGTAAGCCGAGGGACGATTGACACGCGCGCGATGATGTCTGGATGCTTGACATCGGAGTCAATGGACAGGCAAAAGAACGCCCGGCTGGTGCTTTGAGGAGAAGATGGGGAGGGTTTGGAGGGTAAGCACCAGCCGGGCAAGGGGAACTGCATATTTTGTAGGTCCGGTCTACACGTTGTGTTGTTTCTGCCTTTCTGTCGTTGCCTCAGTGTCTTCCGGGCCTCCTCCGCCTATTGCGGACTGAGACTCCGTATGAGCATGTTTCTTGAGGCTGATACTTCTCTTGGAGCCCCTTTGGCCGTCGACAGGTGATGGCTGTGAGCGCCGGTGTCTATTCTGGGTTCTTCGCCTGATTGGTTGCGTAATAAGCATCGTGCGTGCCAAAGCCGAAGGGAGAGGATCCCCCTCGAAGGCGACGCGGTGTCCTTCCCGTGGCTGCACGTGACCTCAGTGTGTGGGCGGCGTGCCACGCCGTAGTCCGGTGAAGGCGGGTGCCATCCGGCGACCTCTTCCTGGGGCCATCTCCCGCTGCCTATCCTCGCGCCATTCGCCACAAGGCCCGTTTCCCGGGGACGCTGTCAGGCATCACGCCTGTAGACTCGTTGAAGTCGCGAGACGCTTTGGCTTTCGGTGAGCGTCCTTTGACCAATCAGCGGGGTTGTTGGCCTGAAGTCAACCGAACTGGGCCGGGCTCTGTTCATGACAGCTCACTCAAACGTGATGGTCTTCCTGTTCGTGCTGCCAATCGAGATGGTGCGTGTCTGTCCTGTGGGATCGGAGACCTCGATTGCTCCGTCCGTGATGCTCTCGATCGTGACGCCTTGGACCTGTGCTCCCGGGGTGCAGAAGTCCAGGACCTTCTTGTTCGTGGCGAGATCGTGGACCTCAACTTGGGCAACCGTTCTTCCGGAGAGTGTTCTCATCACGCCGCAGAGCACGATTTCGCGTTTCTGTGATGGCGTGCCGTTCGGAGGGGACGTGGTTACGGTCTCTGCCCCCGCCGTCGGTGGCTTGGTGCGGTCCGTCGCAGATGGGGGAAGTCCTGCCGGCCCCGCGTGCCCGTGAGGAGCCTCGGCCGCCTCCGCAGGTGTGTGTGGCGCTGTCTCGGGGCGATGGGGCGGTTCCTCGGTTCCCGCCGCAGGCTTGTGTGGCGCTGTCTCGGGGCGATGTGCTGGCCCCCGGAGTGAGACCTCTGACGGTTGTCCCTGCGATGAAAAGTCCGCCGGTGGCACATAGCGGAAGCATAGGGGGTTGGCTCCCTTGAGAGTGGAGTTCGGCATTCTGTCCATGAATCTAAACGCATGGCGATTCAGCAAGGGGGTTCGTCTCCGGAGGGGACGGCCGGAACTTGTCGTTCCGCCATCGTCCCCCGGGCTGAGCCACGTGAGGACGAAAGTGGCCATGATGGCGGCAGTCATCCAACAGGCTGTCTTCTCCCACTCGTTGACCAGCTGATCAAACAGTCTGTTCATGGCGCTTCTCCTTTGGGTTGATTTGGTTGTGCCCAGTTGATTTTTGTCTTCTTGTGCACAACGCTTCTCGGTTTCGTGCTTTATGTCTTTTGCCAGGCTCTCCCGGCAAACAGACTATTCTTGTACAGACACTTCGGAAGTGGGACGTGAG
>Ga0209045_1000269_pt1 | contig 65363 bp, 39 predicted proteins | sample SaaInlLV_10m_DNA_4_FD_184664 | JGI IMG/M metagenome (GOLD analysis project Ga0209045, IMG submission 184664) | Marine microbial communities from expanding oxygen minimum zones in the Saanich Inlet - Saanich Inlet SI072_LV_200m_DNA (SPAdes) (version 2) | ecosystem: Environmental > Aquatic >...
CTGCAAAAAAAAAGGGGGGGGCGTGACAAGGAGCTTCACTGCACGTATAGTTGGTCCATCGAAGGCGCGGTGTAGAACCACGCCGATGGGGGTTTTGCAAGAGCCTCTTATTTGAACCACCCTTTCTTGGGTTTGCCTCTGCCGATGTCGGCGGCGGGTTCATCATCGTCATCGTCCGGCTGGGCGGTATTCTGGATGCGGCGTGTGAGCTCGCGTGACTTGACCTTGCTCAAGGCGAGTTCCTCGGTTATCTCCCCGGCTTCGAACAGTTCGTAGATGGACTGGTCCATGGAGCGCATGCCTTCGTTGACGCCTGTCTGCATGACGCCGGCCAGGTGATGCATGCCTCCTTCGCGGATGATGTTGGCACCCGCGGGAGTGTTGACGAAGAGTTCGTTGGCAACAGTAACTCCTCCGCCCCGCTTCGGCAGGAGTTCCTGGCACAGGACGCCCCGCAAGCTTTCCGAGGCCATTGCTCTGATCTGTTGCTGTTGGCTCGGGGGGAAGACGCCAAGGATGCGATTCAGGGTGTTGGCCGCGTTGCCTGTGTGCAGCGTGCTGATGACCAGATGGCCGGTTTCGGCTGCAGTGATGGCCATTTCGATGGTCTCGAGGTCGTGGAGTTCGCCGATGACGATGATGTCGGGGTCTTCGCGCAGGGCTCCCTTGAGGGCACTCGCGTAGGTTCTCGTGTGTGTACCGACCTCACGCTGGGTGATGTAGCATTTGCGGGAAGAGTAGAGGATCTCGATCGGGTCTTCGACGGTTATGACGTGGTCGTAACGCTTGCGGTTGAGTTCATCGACCATGGCTGCCAGCGTGGTTGTCTTGCCGCTGCCGGCAGGGCCTGTGACCACGATCAGCCCGTTGTGGTTATCGAGGAGATTGCTGATGTTCTCGTGGTTTGGGAAGCCCAGTTCGCTGAGGGGGCGAATCTCTTTGGGGACGAGGTGATAGGTACTTTTCAGTCCCTCTTTGTGCTCGACCAGGTTCACACGGTAGCGTGAGCGGTCCTCCAGTTGCAGGGCATAGGTCAGATCTTTGTTTTCCTGGAAGTGCTTCAGTCTCTTCTCGCTGAGCAGGGCCGTTGTCAGCGTCTCAACCGTTGCGGGGGCCAGAACGGTCTGGGCAATGAGCTTGATTTCGTTGTGGATGCGCATGAATGGGGCGGCGTTGGCCGACAGGTGGACATCGCTGGCCCCGAGTGCCCGAGCGGCGGAGAGGATGCATTTCAGCGACTCTCCAGCTTGTTCTGGTGTACACGAAGGAAGAGCTTCCCAATCCGGCATCTCAGTGCCGAAATCGGGCACGACTGCGTCAGCGGATTGGGTCGAGATGATGGCCGGTTCGCCGATCTCCTCGACATCTTCCTCGAAACTGGGCTGTGCATCCAGGTCATAGACGTCAACATCGGCATCGTCAGGGAGGATCTCGTGTTCGAGGGCCTCCATCACGAGGTCGCCCAGATCGTCATCGTCATCAAAGGTGAGAGGAGCTTGCGTTCCACCAGCGTTTGGCAGCGTTCCCTTTTCCACCGCCATGACCTGCGTTCGTTCAGGCATCGGGGCCGGCGCTTTCCCAGGGGTGATCCCGATCTTCTGGGTGCGTCCGGCATCTTCGTCGGGCTCGCGGGGGGATGGCGGCCCATCCTGGCCTGACTCCAACTCGTCCAAGATGGGCTCAACGCCATTCTGGGCATGCTGGAAGGCTGCGTTGAGGACCTCCTGGACTTTTTCCATATCCTCACAGAGGCCCTGGTCCACGACGGCCTGAGCAAAGGTCAGGAGATCGCAATCCGGCTCCAGGGATCCTGCCAGGTTCCGGCAGAGGTCAGCACTAAGCAGGAGCTGATCAATCGCGAGGCGGCAGAACCATTTGACGTCCGCGTTCACTTGGGGTGCCTTTCTCTACTGCTGGTCCGGCCTGAGCGACTGCCGGGGCGGCTTCGGATCGATGCCTGTTCCCGGGAACCAGCATGTCTTGACACGGTCTCAACTATCACGTTGCGCACGGCGACTCGAGTCGGTGAGGCGCAACCCGTATTGCGTGTAGCTACAGTGCGAGTCCGGAACAGAGGCGTCCCAAGGCGTCTGAACGGCGAGCCCCGAGAAAAGGGCGAGTTCGGACGACACTGCCTCAGCCGGTTCATCAGCCGTCTCGACGAACGCTGAATTATATGGGAGCGCACAGACGATGTCAAGGCCCCCAGTGGGGCGGTTGGCAGCGGGCCGGCGAAGAGGTATTGAGACTCACAGAGCGCTTGGCTATCGGGGCGGTGTTTGTGGTGGCAACGCGTCGGTTCTCAGGCTATATTTTTGATGCGCGTGTGTAGAACAAAGGGCGTGAGAAGGGGATGCGGACGGTGTCCTGCGCATTGACCAGTGGCGCCCTATGACCTGAACTGACGGAACGAGATACCGGGATTTCCATGCTTTTCTTCCGACGTAAGAAGAAGAATGCTGTCGACCCAGCGGGGGGGGCTGAGCCGGCAACTTCTCCTGTGGAGGGGGAGGAGACTGAGCCGGGGCCGACTCCGCTCGATGATTTTGAATCCGGTTACCTCACGTGCCGGAAGTGCAAGAGCGAAGTCCGGCTGGCAGATCTTCCCCCGCTGCGCATGTCGCCTTGCCCCGAGTGCAGGACGATGAACTTCATGCCCATGAAGGTCAGTCGCTTCTGGTTGTTCCGTCCCCTTGGCGGTGGAGGAATGGGTAGTGTCTACATGGCGTACGATCTGGAGGATCCGGAAGAGCTCTTCGCGGCAAAAGTGCTATTCCGGAGTGGCGATGACCGAGACACCGCGATCGAGGCCCTGGTGAACGAGTCACGGATCGGCAAGGAACTGGGGGATCATACCGGGCTGGTCAAATGCGTGGCCAGTGGCTACGCGGGCAGTGAGTACTACTCGGTGATGGAGTACATCAAGGGGAAGCGACTGGACAAGCTTATACGCTGGAAGGGCAAACTGAGCGAGCGGCACGTCCTGAAGATCATCTCCCAGGTCCTTGCGGCCAATGCGCACATCTATGAGTCGGGCTATCTCTACCGGGACCTTAAGCCGGAGAACATCGTCATCACGCCCCGAGGCGAGGCCGTACTTCTGGATTACGGGCTGTGCATGCGCTGTGAGGATGCGATACAGGCCATGGATGAGTACGTGTCCGGCTCCCCCTACTACATGCCCCCGGAACGGCTGTGGGGGTTAGGCGAGGATGCCTTCAGTGAGATCTACAGCCTTGGAATGGTCATGTACTACGCGTTGACCGGCCGTACCTACTTCGACTCTGACGAGGTGGAATCGCTGGCCCGCAGACACATCTCCAGAATACGTTTGACGGCAGCCAGCAAGATGCGCGAGTTCCGCCCCGAGTTGGTGGACGTGCTGTCGAAGATGATCAAGCAGGACTATCGCGAACGCTACCAGACCTTCGAGGAGGTGCGGGTCGCTCTGCGGGTGTTACAGACCGATTTGGCCCAACGACGCGGGCAGTAAGCTGTCGGTTCCGCAACCTGCTGCTTGCCTACCTAACTCTCGCCCGACGGCACTTGCCCCTCACTCTCTGGCACTCCCAGCTTTCCCCGAGCCACTTCCATGTCTCTCGCGTGTGTACACGGCCAGAGGCTTGTGGGCAGCTCCCCGTCCGCGGTAAACGAACCAGTATTCCTGATTCGTCTGTTCAAGGCGCCACACTCTGTGCTTCGCGGCTGTGTGATTGGGAGGTGTGCCCGCGATGAGCCCTGCGTCAATGGGTGGAAGCCCGGTCCAGCAGCTTGCTTCGGACAAGCCACGTTCCGGACTGAATCCATGCAGGATCCAGGCCAGTTCGAGCTTCTCCCGCGCGCCATCGTACTCTTGTTTGGCCAGCCTCTGGTGCAGGTAGCGGAAGCGATTCCGCAGGCTGCTGGGCGTTGTTGCCAGTTCGGAGTCTGAGTAGGTCGGGAGCTCATCGCAGAGGAATGACGGATTCCGGACAAGGGCCGTTCTGATGGCCTCATGCAGTTGCGGTTGGTTGTAGAACTGATCGATGAATCGTGAAAGCCGGCGTATGTCTGTCAGGTCCTGCCGTGGCATCGAGGGGGTGGCCAGCACGTCATACGGGGGCATCGGTGAAGCAACCAAGCCGAGGCTTGGAGCCTGGCTGTGGAGCGGTGTTCCCGGGAGGAGCTTGAGGACTTCCAGCTGGATTTCTGTTGGTCCAAGCTGAGCCAGGCGAGCGAGATCTGCCCGCAGGTTGTCGAAGGTCTGCTTGGGGAGCCCGGCGATGAGGTCGACGTGGGTCCGTACCTGCGTCTTCCGGCACAGAAAGCCGACGCTGTCCCACGCTCGTCCGACGTTGTCACAGCGCCCCAGGGCCCGCAGTACGGACGGCGTCCCGGATTGGAGGCCGATCTCAAGGTGGAGCTGTTCTGGACGGGCGGCCTCGAGCTCAGCACAGAGGGCCTCGGTGAAGGCGGCCGGGTGTATCTCGAGGTGGAAGCTGATGTCAGGATACTCGTCCCTGAACAGGCGCAGGAGTTTGATCGCTCGCTCTGGTGGGCTATTGAAGGTCCGATCGAGGATGCGCACCTCACTGACCTCGTGCCGACGCACGAGCTCGAGCTCAGCAACCACTCGATTCCAGCTGAATGCTCGAGGACGGGATCGGCAGCTTGTGCAGAAGGAACAGCGGTTGGGGCACCCTCGGGATGTCTCCAACTGCACGAAAGGCCCTCCCCAGTCAAAGAACGGGCTTTCTTCCGGGAGCGGGAGGGAGTCGAGGACCGCTTCCGCGAGTCCGTTGTCTCTGTAGTTTCCACGAGCGTCGATCCAGCACAGCCCCGGGATGTCAGGCCACTGTGACGCAACGCTGTGGGCCTCAAGCCAGCGGGCAAAGCTCTGTTCACCTTCGCCACGCATGACGGCGCCGATACCGGGGTTCCGTTGCAGGAAGTCCTGATTCTCCCCGAGGAATTCGGGGCCGCCGAGGATAACGGTCGTTTCGGGTCGGAGTGCTTTGACTCGGGCAACGGTATCCAGAACGGCCCGACGGGTGAAGAGGAAGACGCTTGCCGCGACAACGTCGGGAGCGAGAGCAGCCACTCGGTCGGCCAGCTCAATTGGGGGTTCCTTCGCCGTTCCTCTGACGGCATGCCACTCAACGCCGGGAACGTCGCGTGCGGCACTGTGCAGAAGCGGCAGGGCCAAAGAGGAGTGCGAATACGATGCGTTTACGGCCAGCCAGACAAGTCTCATAGATTCACCCGGGGTGGACTACCCCCTCCCGCAGCGGGTATGGTATCGCCGAGACTTCGTTCCTGCAAGAGTGGTTCGCCGTATGGAAGGGATCCTCAGATGACATTGGCCATCGATCATACGGCCTGCGTTCAGTACGAGCTTATGCTTGGACGACAGGCTACGGAAGCGTTGAGTGACTGTCCGGTTGGGTACCTGCCGATCGGCTGCCTGGAACGGCATGGCGATCACTTGCCCATGGGGCTTGATGTCTTGAAGGCTCATCGGGTGTGCTGTGTCGCAGCTCGAGCCATTGGGGGGATCGTCTTCCCGCCGCACTATTACGCGGGCATCCACCAGATGAGTGCGGAGAAGCTCGTCAAGTTCACCGGTGAGTGGGGCAATATCTACACAGACCGGACTGCGGCAGATCATCTTGTCGACGTGGTTGATCAATTGGCGCTGGTCGGTGTTCATGTACTGGTGCTTTACTCGGGACACTACCCGGGTTGCCAGACCGACATGATCATGGAGGTCGCTGGCCACTACGCGGACCACCAAACACTTACGGTCATCCCGTTCTGTGAACGCATGATTCTGGCCGGTGACCATGCCGGGATCAGCGAGACGTCATTCATGCTGTATCTGGAACGGGGACTTGTCGACATGACGCGTATAGGGAAGGCCAACTACCAGGACCACGGTTGGCAGGACCACAACACCCCGGAGAAAGCCACCGCTGCGCAGGGCGAGGCGGAAGCCGCACAGGTCGTTGCCCACTTGCGGGGACAGATCACCACAGCGCTCCGTCAGGATTGATCCCCGCCGGGATTCGGGCATGTGCCGGATCTGCCGGGAGAGCTGAGGAGCGACACATGTGGTGGCGGAAGGTAATGTGGGTATCGATGTCCGCGGTCCTGGTGTCGACGATGGGCCGGGCTCAACAGCGAAGGAAGAAGCGAATGACTCGCCAAGAGATCGTGGATGTGGTTTTGCGGGAAACACGGCCCCTTGCCCATCCCAGAGGGGAGCGCCTGCCGTTGTATATCTGGGGCCTTCGCGGGGCGCCGTCCAGGGATGATGTGGAGACCGAGGAACTCCTGAAGCAACTGGACGCTCGGGGAATGGCGTTGCTGGCGCCCTGGCAGATCGGGAAGAGCCAAGCGGCTTCCCTCGAAGAGGCTCTGCGGCTTGCACGACTGCAGGCCAAGCTTGGGCTTTCGGTAGGCGTGGACGCGATTCGCCCTGTCTACATGTTCTACAACGGGGATCCGAGTACGGCACATGTGGCGGCAGATGGGACACCGTTTTTCGATCTGTCCTTCCAGGAAAAGAAGCAGATCGGCTGTCCGTTTTCCGTCAAGCATCGCTACTCGGCTATTCGGGAGCAGGTCGCGTTCTTTTCCCATGCCTACAAACAGGCTGGTCTGCCGATTGACTTCGTGTTCTCGGACTGGGAGGTTGACGGGCCAATGGAATGGAATGACGGCTGGGCTAACGCGAAACGCTGTGCGCGTTGCCGTGAACGCTTACCCAGTATTGATGACTTTGCCGCGTTTCAGAAGGCCGTTCGGGAGATCCGGAGTGAGATGCAGCGTGAGTGCTACGTCCGCCCGATCCTGGAGCATTTTCCGAACGCTCTGGTCGGCAACTATGGGGTCTACCCAAACGATGGTTGGCGCTATTGGTACGATTGGTTCGAGAAATGTGATCCGGCGCTGCCCTGTCGCATGGATCAGCGGGAGCCTGAACGCCCCTGGATGCAGGAGTTCCCCGAGACGGGCTACACGTTCGCCATGCCTGTGATGTACACCTGGTACCGGACGTTTGACTGGTACGATTTTTCCGACCCCGATTACCACTGGTTCTACAATATGCTCAAGGTTGCCTCCAACGCCGCTGCCAGTACGGCGCCGAGGACTCCAATCGTCAGCTTTGTGCACCACACTCTGACGCGTCATCCGACCGAGGTGGAAGAACCGCATGTCAAACCGATGTCGCTTGCGGCGTACAGAGAGCTTCTCTGGCACTCCCTGTTGCGAGGGCACGACACGTTCTTCCTTTGGTGCCCCAACGATCAGATTGCTCACGAGATTCATCCCGTCCACGAGGTATGGGCGGCGGCGCTGGAGTTTGCTGATTTCCTGAATGACGGCGAACCAGTGACGTGTGCCGTTCCCAGGCAGGATGTGAGTGTCGTCTCGGGGCTTAGGCTCGGAACGCGCGTCTTGGTCCGTCGAACCGATTTTGCCGGGGCGTCCGACGGGCCGGTGGTGCTGGCCGTGGGCAATCGGACGATCAGCATCCCCAAACGACCAAGCCAATGCCAGGTTCTGGATCTGGCAAAGCGAGTGTGAGGGGGCAGGGGGACGCCATCCGCGTATGGCTGTCCGGATGCGTGGCGGGGCCAGGAAGCACCGCAAGGGCGAGGCTACCGGAAGCAGTTCCGGATTCCGGCATAGTCCCGGGCGACCATTAACTGGATGAGTTTCCGCGTGGCGTCCGTTGGGGGCATCCCCATCATGTCGGCCAAGAGGTAATAGTAATCGGGGACAGCGGGAAGTCCTAGTTCCTGTCTGGCGACCTCTGTGAATTCGGCATAGAGCTTCAGGATGTCAGTGAACGGGACGTCCTTCGCCGGTCTGCCCATGATCGAGTAGGTGAACGGTACTGGAGGCCATAGATGGATAGGCTGAAGGTACTTGAGTGGGTAAGTAATGAAGGCTTCTACGAAGTTCTCTTCCAAGAAGACGCCGTGGTCCTCCGGCGCATCGCCCCATGGCGTGTCGGGGTAGATGCCTGCTGGCAGAACGAGCAGTGAGTCCAGGTCTCCGCGGATCTCACGGAGTCTGCAGAGCGTCGTCTGCATCGTCTTCTCGGTTTCTCCGGGAAGGGGGAAGATGAAGCTCCCCACCGTCTTGAGACCTGCTGCGTGGGCTGCGCGCAGCGTGCGGCATATGTCTTCATAGCGGATGCCTTTCCGTATCCGCTTCAAGTTGCTGTCATCCAGGGACTCGATCCCCAGGAACAGGGCGAGGAAGCCCGCTTCGTGCAGGAGGGAGAAGTCTTCATCGCGGTTGGTGTCCATGCGGGCGAACGCACTGAACGCCATGTCTCCCCTCAAGTCGGAGCCCAGGATGGCTGTCGCGAGCTCGGTAAGCGCTCCGGCGGGAGGCGTGGAGTCCTCGACGCGTACATGCCTGATGCCATGGTCATGGCGCAATGAACGCAACTCCTGAAGCACAGACTGAATGTCTCGTTTGACGTTGATGCGGCCATAGTTCTCGGGGCGGATGCAGAACACGCAGCGGTTTGGGCAGGCTTGATTGGAGAGCGTGATTGTGTGCAGGGGCACCTTCTCGGTGATGTTGGTGTAGATGTCGGCTGTGTAGCTTGCCAGAGGGAAGGTCTCGACATCGAGGGGGGCTGACCTGTTCTCGCGGGGTGGTTCGGTGGCTGCCCAGATGATGTTTGGGCAATTGGCCGGGGCGCCCCCCTTGGCAAGGAAGTCGACAGCATCGTAACCCAGGCCGGTAATCAGCCCGTCCAGAGCTCCGGGTGCCAGGCGGAGGATATGAGCTTTAAACCAATCGACCTTCTGCCTGACGCCTATGATGGTCAGTTCTGGAGCGAGGGACCTGAGGTGCTGGGCCAGAGCGATGCTGAAGGTGAAGCCGGCGCCATGCCACAGGTTGAGGAAGATCGTGTCGACGCCTCGGGTGAGAATGGCTTTGGCTTCTGCGGCCACGACGGCGGCGTGTTGGGAGTTGGTGCCGCCGAATTCGAGTTCTCCCAGGCTCTTCAGGTATTCCGGCCCCAGACGTTGGAGATCGTGATGGTTCGCCTGGTCGATGATCGTTGCCGGGATGCCGTGCCCTTGGAGGATCGAGGCGATGCGCCCCAGACGCTCGTTCGGGAAGAGGTGAGAAATGTCATCGAGCTCACCCGACAGATTGTAGATCAGGGCACTGCGCATTGCACACTCATCACATACCCTCCGAAGTTCGCCCGATGGCAACAAGATAGCTTGAGCGACCGATGCATCAACCCATTTCACTCGGGGAGACTACGCAAAGCAGGCGGATGCAGCCGTTGAGGCAAGTCGGGCCGTGGTGAAGCGTGTGGGCAAGAAAACTCCTTGACGCGTGCGACGCCTGCGCTATAGTCGGGCTGAGGTGGATGGAAGGCCCTCTTGGGCCGGCATGGAAGGGTTACTGGTTTCCTGAGTCCCGATTTTTTTCGGCCAACTGTGGACGGCCCTGGGGAGAACCGCTGTAACCTGCATGAAACGCCGCGTGGTCATTACCGGGATGGGGGCAGTTACGCCAATTGGTGTTGGCGTCGACGCCTTCTGGGAAGGGCTGTTGGCTGGGAGGAATGGTGTCGAGCGGATCTCTCTGTTCGACCCGTCCGACTATCCCTGCCAGATTGCTGCCGAAGTCAAAGACTTTGACGAGAAGCGTTTCTTTGACCGGAAGAAGGCCAGGAAGATGGCCCGGGCCACTCAGTTCGGCGTCGCTGCTTCGCTGCTCTGTCTTGAGGATGCTCGTTGGCAGGAATCGCCGGGAGACTCCGAGGTCGGTGTGGCTGCAGGGATCAGCAACTCGGCCCGTGACGTCGCCGAGACCATCAGTGACACGGTGCGCGAGCATGGCTATGGTCGTGTGTTGCCGTATTGGCTGACGAAGATCTTCCCGCATGCGACGGCGACTGAGACGGGATTGGTGACCGGCTTTCAGTCTCAGGTCATGACGTTTGCCACGGCGTGCACCGCAGGGCTGAACGCGATCGGCTATGCGGTGGACCAGATCCTTCAAGGGCGCGCTGAGGCGTTCCTCTGCCCCTCCACTGACGCAACGATCACGGATTGCACGCTAGCTTGCTTCTGTAAGGCTGGACTTGTTTCGACGCGCAACGACGATCCGGCCCACGCCAGTCGCCCATTCGACGCCAAACGGGATGGTGGTGTGCTTGGTGAGGGTGCTGGATGCGTGTTGGTTGAGGAGTATAGCCATGCGCGTCGCCGCGGGGCTCCGATGTTGGCTGAGGTGCGTGGCTTTGGAACGAGTGGTGTGGGCTACAATTGCGACCCGTCCAAGGCGGTGCCGCGGGGCATGGTTGGTGTGCTCAACCAGGCATTGGCTGCGGCAAACTGTGGACCGAATCAGATTGACTACGTGGGGACGCACGGTGTTTCCGATGTCCATCTGGACGCCTGGGAAACCGAAGCCATGAAGACGGTGTTCGGGGAACGCGCGTATCGGATCCCCATGAGTTCGGTGAAGTCCATGATTGGTATTCCCCAAAATGCGGCTGGCGTTCTGCAGCTGATCTCGACAGTCAAGGCACTGTCGGAGGGGATTATTCCGGCAACGACAAACCTCGAGTACCCCGATCCCGCCTGTGATCTGGACTATGTGCCGAACCGCCCACGCCGGAACACGATCAACAATGCGGTCGTCTTGGCGCATGGTTTCAATGGAAGCGATGCGAGTGTTGTGGTAGGGAGACCCGTTGTCCATTGATCCCGATTAGCCTCATCCTCCTCTTCTGCGTGATCGCCAATCTTTCCCTGGTTGCCTATGTCTTCTGGCGTCGCCACACTCGGCCCGCCCACTTCGCTTTCGCCGCTGTCCTTTTCGCGTTGGGATGCTGGAACCTCAGCCTGCTTGGGGTGGCCGTTGCCGAGACGTCGCGCTGGCTGACTCTCTACGGTCGCTGTGCTTTCGTTTTCGGTTCCCTCATTGGTACGTCTTACCTGGTGTTTACGTGGCTTTTTCCCGAGAAGAACCACCCTCAACCGGAGCCCCCGCTCGTCCTCGGTGTGCTGACCATCGGCACGGTCGTGACCGTTCTCTCCGCAACTCCTCTCGTCCAGGCGGGCGTTGAGATTGCCGGTCTTGAGAAGCGTCCTGTTTTCGGGCCGTTGCACGTACTCTTTGTCGGCTACATGCTGACGGTCTTCTGCTGGAGCAACTGGAACTTGTTCCGCAGTCGGCACCGGGCTTCGAGCGGGCGTGAGCGCATGCACCTCAACTACTGCCTAGTGGGCTTCGTTCTGGCCTTTGCCGTGGTCAGTTTTGCTCACTTTGTGATGCCATTTGTCGCCATCCGACCCGATCTCTGGCTCTTGGGCGGCGGCGGGGCCAGCACCCTCTGCATCACCGCAATGACCTCTTACGCGGTGTTCAGGCACCGGTTGATGGACATCGGGATCGCCTTCCGATCGGTGGTGATTCAGCTGCTGATGGGGCTCTTTCTGGCCTCCTTCTTCTTTGTGGCGCTGGTGCTGCTGACAACGTTGCTGGGAGACGAGCAGCTCGTGATCATGAAGGTCATTCCACTGTTTCTTGCCATTGTGCTGGCTGCTTTCGTGCCGGCTCTTCACCGTCGTATTTCGGCCTTCGTTGACCAGAGCCTTTTCGGAGGGCGCTACGATCACGAGGGGGCCCTGACTCGGTTTGGGCGTCGCCTCTCCGGGACCTATGGTCGCGAGAATATTGCCCGGCTGGTCAGCGGAGACGTCCCCATCGTTCTGCAAGCGGAAGGCAGTGCGATCTATCTCCCGGATGATGGCGAATCGGGTTACCGCCTTTTCGCCTCGCATGGCCTCAACGAGGGTAGCTTCCCTGACCTGCTCGACCAGAAGCACCCGCTCTTGGCGGCAGCCTTGCTGAAGCAGGGAGCCGTGCTGAAAGACGAGGTGGGGCAGGATTCGCCGGTGAGCCGTCAGGGCGCCGACCAGCTCCTTGACTCATTCGATGAGTTGGGGGTGGAAGTCGCCATTGCGCTGGCGTCGAAGGGGCGCACGCTTGGCGTGCTCTTCCTGGGCGGGAAGAACAAGGATGATGTCTACACCAGCGATGACTTGAGCTTGCTTGAGGCGCTGATGTCCCAGGCAGGCTTTGCCTTGGACAACACTCGCCTCTACGAGCAGTTCCTGGAAGCTCAGAAGCACTACGAGAAGATCCTTCGGCACATGCAGCGCGGCGTTCTTGCCGTGGACACGACGCTCCATGTGACCACCTTGAATGAGACCGGAGCGACCATTCTTGGCGTTGGCGGGGGGGACTGGACCGGGCGGGATCTTGGCGGGTTGGTACCGTCGTTCGCAGACCTGTTGCTTCGGACTCTTGAGACCAAGCAGGACCAACCCCTTCTGGAGAAAACGATCGAGGTTGGCGGCAAGGAGATGCCGTGTGAGTGCGAGACATCCTGGTTGATGGACGCCCGGGATCGCTCGTCCGGGGCTTTGATCGTCTTTCAGGATCTCACCGAGCGCAAGCAGTTTGAGGTGAAAGTGCGGCGCATGGATCGCCTGGCTTCCGTCGGGACTCTGGCCGCCGGCATCGCCCATGAGATCAAGAATCCCCTGGTCTCGATCCAGACGTTTGCCCAGCTGCTCTCTGAGCGCTATGACGACACAGAGTTCCGTGAGAGCTTCAGCAGCATCGTGATAAGTGAAGTAAACCGGATCAACAATCTGGTGCGCGGGTTGCTGGATTTCGCCCGACCGCAGAAGCAGAAACCTGGTTTCGTAGAGGTCGAAGGTATTCTCGACAAGACGCTCGAACTGCTGAACACAGTCATACGGAAAGGCGCTGTCGAATTGACGCGTGAACGCCGCGAGGATCTGCCGCCGGTTTTCGGAGACGCCGAACAGCTGCATCAGGTGTTTCTGAACCTGATTCAGAACGCCGTTCAAGCCATGGAGGAGAGCGGGGGAGAGCTGGTTATTCGGAGTGCCAGCGGGACGGGTAGCCGACGGGCGGGAGAGAGCTTTGCGGCCGTCGTGTTGACGATCTCGGATACAGGCAGTGGAATTGCCGAGGAAGACTTGCAACGGATCTTTGACCCCTTCTATCCTACTAAGGTGAATGGCTGTGGATTGGGCCTGTCCATCAGCCAGCGAATCCTCGAGGAACACGGGGCGTCAATCGACGTTTCGAGCCAACCGCGAAACGGAACGACATTCACCTTGGCATTACCGATTCAGATGCCCTGATGGGCATGATATACGTTTACCGAAAGGGCGGTCGCTGATGGAGGGAGTTCTGATAGCGTCTGCGGACGCGGCAATCAGACGGAGTTTGGCGGCGATCGTCGGCGAAGGAAAGACCGTTCACGAGTGCGCGTCCGTTTCCGAGACGCTGGCGCTGGCTGCTGCGCAGAAGATGGACTTTGTCTTTGTCGACGATGTTTTCCGGGATGGAGATGCCCAGGAGTTGGCCAGTCGGCTGCATCTGTTGGGCTATGGAGGGGAGGTCATCCCGATTCTTCTCGCCGACGCTCCGCGTTACCTTGCCCCGTTTCGATCGTGTGGCGTTCGCCGCTGTGTGACCAAGCCGTTCGACGTGAGTCAGGTCAATACGGTGATCGAGCACCTGACGGAATTGGCTGCGGCCACGGCCAGCCCTCCCCCCTTTGAGGTCGGCGACCTTCACGCGGCGTCGACGGGATCCGGTGAGACGGGCGGCGACACGAGTGACAGTGGCGCCTGGGACGTCGACATTCGTGAGATATCTCAGCGGTTCCGTCGCTTGCTTTCGCGATCCCTTCAGCGCGATGACTTGGTGGCGGCTTTCTCCGAGTGCATGCAGGAGCAGTTCGACATCGACAACGTCGTGGTGCTCCTTCCGGCCAGGGAAGCTCCTTGTTTCCGGATCGTTTCGGGCCATGTGGACGACGAGGTCCGAGAACAGTTTGTCATTCCGTTTGGTGATCCACTGATCGCCGCCATGGTGCGCCTGGGCGAACCCGTTTGGGTTTCAGATCAGGAGCAGCTTGGTCCCCAGCACGCTCCCACAGCGATGCGCTATGGTGAGAGATTGGGTGTGCGGATTCTCTGTTCCGTGACGTCGCGGGGACGGGCGTTAGCCTTGGTGGGGCTCAGCCGAGTCCATCGCTATGACGTTCCCCGGCCTTCTCTCGTAAGCCTGCTGCGACTCTTCCTCACGTTCTTTGGCAAAGCCCTCGAGAACGCCGGGCTTTACTCCCAGGTTGCCAGTGCCGAACAGACCTACCGCGGCATTTTTGATGCGTTCCCAGTCGGAGCCATCGATATTTCTCCTGAGGGGGCAGTACGTCATCTGAATCCCCAGGCTGCTTCGCTTCTGGATGGCACATGTGTGGATTTCGAGACACAGCCGATCGAGCGGGCGGACACGCTCCTTGCTGATGCTGCTCGTGAGACGCTCAGCCTTGGGGTGCCCGTGGCTCCGCGTCGGATTCGACTCCGTGAACGAGCCGTTGAGGTGTCAGCCGTGCCCTTGGGAGAGGGGGCCACCGGTGGCGTGTTACTCCTCGTTCAGGATGCCAGTGCTGCCCCCGAACCCGGGGTGAAATCCGAGGGCTCAAGCTCTGAGGTCGATGAGATCATTCGGGACATGTCCCGGGCTCTGGCCCACAACTTCAAGAACGCGTTTGTGCCAATCAAGACGTGCGCGGAATTGCTTCCTGAACGGTATGCCCACGAGGGGTTCAGGGAGTCTTTCTTCGATGTTGTTCAAGACAGTACTGAGAAGATTGATCGCTGGATCCGGGCTCTCATGCGGCTCAGTGAGCTGACTGAGGCGGAGCTGCGCCGCAACACTTTCCAGGTGTCGGAAGCGCTGGATGCGGCGGCGGCCGAAGCAAGCCAACGCTTCCCCGAGTTGGAGGTCACCGTTGACCGTAACTATGCCGAAGGCGCGACCGTCAACGGCAACCGGGATATGATCGTCCAGGGGCTCGTTGAGTTGATTGTCAATGCATTTGACGCGATCCAGGATGCGCCCGATCCACGTGTCCGGATCTCGGTTGAGACTGAGGAGCAGGACGTTGTCATCCGGATTGAGGACAATGGGCGCGGCATTGAGCCCAGGACGCAGAAGGCAGCTTTCCGGCCTTTCTACACAAAAAAGCTCAGTGGCCTTGGCCTTGGGCTGACCTACGCGATGAAGGTTGTGGAACTGCACACCGGCAGCATTGAGGTCGGGCCGGGCGCGGACGGTGGCACGTTGGTCAAATTGGAGTTTCCTTTCGCTCCGGTCACGACCATGGTGCAAGCGTGAATCAGGTGAGCCATGCGAACATTATTGATTGTTGATGATGAGCACAGTGTGCGGATCTCCCTGCAGGCTGTGTTCGATAGTGAGTACCGTCTGTTGCTGGCGGAGAACGGTAAGACGGCGCTGCGCCTGGCCGAGGAAGAGGGCCCGGACATTGTCCTGATCGACCTGATGATGCCCGGCATGTCCGGTCTGGATGTAATCCCGCAGCTGAAAGCCCTTGACCCCCACGTCGTCATCGTGGTGCTTAGCGCAATGAACGACGTCGAGAGTGTGGTTAAGGCTGTTCGCCTGGGGGCCGGCCATTATGTGACCAAGCCTTTCGATGTCAACGAGGTCCGTTTGCTTGTCCAGATGGCCCTGAAGGCGGCGGAAAAGAGCGTCGGGCTGTCAGCTCTCAAGACTGAGATGACGCGCTGGTACAATGTTGACCAGGTGGTCGGCAGCTCAGATGCGTGGATGGAGACGCTCGCGATGGTCAAACGGGCCGCGGGGTCTTCCGACACGACGATCATGTTCTATGGGGAGAGCGGGACCGGGAAAGAGCTTCTCACGCGTCTAGCTCATGATAGCAGCTCGCGAAGCAAGGCACCGTTCATTCCCATCCACTGTGCAGCCATTCCCGAAGCCTTGCTCGAGAGTGAGCTTTTCGGCCATGAGAAGGGGAGCTTTACCGGTGCGACGGAGCTTCGCCGTGGCTGTGTGGAAATGGCGGACCATGGAACGCTTTTCCTCGATGAAATCGGCGAGATGCCGTTGGCCATGCAGAGTAAACTGTTGCGTTTCCTGCAGGACCATCAGTTCATGCGCGTTGGGGGGCGTACCATTCGCCAGGCTGACGTGCGTGTTCTTGGGGCAACGAACAAGGACCTGAGGAAGGGAGTTGAGGAAGGGTGGTTCCGGGAGGACCTGTTCTACCGACTGAATGTTGTCCCAATCTTGATTCCGCCTTTGCGCGACCGGAAGGGCGATGTGGAGTTGTTGGTACGGCATTTCCTCGCCCATTTCTGCAAGGAATGTCGGGCGGCTATGAAGGAGACGACTCCTGAAGCTCTGGCCCTGTTGAAGGACCATTCCTGGCCCGGCAACGTGCGCGAACTCCGCAACCTGATGGAGCGCATCGTGGTGCTCAATGGCGATTCTTCTGCCTTGGCGCCGGAGCATCTGCCCGTCGAAGTGAGGGGCGGGGCAGCGCCTTCGAGCGTGACGTCGCCTGACCTGTCACTCCCGACGTCTATGGACGACCGCGTTCAGGAGTTGGAAACACGGCTCATCCAGGCTGCTCTTGAGCAGAGCGATGAGAACCTGTCTCAGGCGGCCGTGTTGTTGCAGACGACCAGGCGCATTCTCAAGTACAAGATCGACCAATACAACATCGTTGCCTGATCGTCTACTTGCCGCTCTGCCTCTGCTTCTTCACGCTTCCTTGCCTCAGATGCTGTAGCAGCATCACGAGGGCGTACCCAAGACTTCCCACCGTGTAGCACACCCACTTCCCCGGCAGATTGAGCCAGTCGACAAACAGGTCCGGCCTGAGCAGGATGGCTGTGACGGCGATAAGGACTCCCGATTCGTGGAGGGCGTTCTGACAGAGCAAGTAGTTCTGGGTCAGCGATGCGAATGCAAACATGGCGATGGTTGCTGTGACGAAAATGAGCAGCATGTGCAGTGGCGAGTGGATCCCGATTAGCAGCAGGTCTGTGTTGAAGAAGAACATGAAGGGGAGGAGAGCGGTACGCATATCGTAGAGAAACCCCTGGACCCCGGTGGCAATGGGGTTGGACTTGGCGATCGCGGCAGCGGCGTACGCGGCTAGGCCGACCGGTGGCGTGTCGTCCGCCAGGATGCCGAAGAAGAAGCAGAACAGATGCGCCGCAATCACAGGGACCGCAAGCCCCGCATTCCCTGACAGCGTGAGGATGGTGGGCGCCACAAGCGTTGAGACCACGATGTAGTTGGCTGTCGTGGGCAGCCCCATCCCCAGAACGAGGGACGTGGCGGCGGTGAGGAGCAGAACCAGCGACAGCCTGCCCCCCGAGAGTTTGCCGATGAGTTCGGTAACGAGACTGCCGGGGCCAAGGGTCATGACACCCACGATGATCCCGGCAGCTGCTACGGCCACGCCGATCCCCATCATGTTCTTGCCGCCCGCGACGAGACTTTTCCACAACAGAATGCCGCTTCGTATCAGAGCTCCTCGCACTCCTCTTCCCTTCCGCAGATCCAGGGCGGCTTCCCGGATCGTGACCGTTCCTGCTAAGACAATGATCGACCAGAACGCGGCAAGCTGCGGGGAGTAGCGTTGGACAAGAAGGATGATGAGAAGCCCCAGTGGGATCAGAAAATGGAGGCCGCCTACGAGCACCGTTCGGAATACTGGAAGCTCCTCGCGCGGCATCCCTTTGAGACCGAGTTTGCAGGCTTCCAGATGGGTGATGAAGATCAGAGCGAGGTAGGAGACCACGGCGGGAACGAATGCCGCCCGGACCACGCTGAGGTAGGGAAGGTTGCAGCGCTCGGCGATGATGAATGCTGCTGCTCCCATGATCGGCGGCATAAGTTGCCCGTTGGTGCTTGCGGCCACTTCCACTGCCGCGGCTTTCACCGCGGGGTAGCCGCAGCGCTTCATCAAGGGAATGGTAAAGGTCCCGGTGGTCACCGTGTTGGCGATGCTGGAACCGGACACAAGCCCGGTCAATCCGCTGGCCAGCACGGCGGCCTTGGCAGGTCCTCCACGGAAGCCCCCCAACAGGGAAAACGCCAACTGAACGAAATAATGCCCGCCGCCCGTCCGTTCCAGGATAGCACCGAACAGAACGAAGAGGTAGACCATGGACGCAGACACATACAGAGGGACGCCGTACACTCCCTCGGTTGACATGGTCAGTTGGCCGAGCAGTTGGGCGGGGGTGACGCGGCGGAAGGCGATGAAGTCCGGCAGATCCGGGCCGCAGAGACAGAGCACGATGAACGTGAAAGCGATGGTGGGGAGCGCGGGGCCGAGAGCTCGTCTGGCGGCCTCGAGAAGGAGGATCAACAGAGCGATGCCCAGAATGAAGTCTCGCGTGATTGGCAGCCCCTGGCGGCCCGAAATTCCCACATAATCGAGCGCAAAGTAGGCCGCTGAGAGGGCTGCCATGACAGCTAGAGCCGCATCCGGTATAGGCGTCTTCGAGCGGTCGGAAAAGAGCGCTCCCAGGCGTCCCTTGCGGGGCTTCTTGAGCAGGGGGTAGCTGAGGAAGACCAGAGAGATCGCGAAGACGAGGTGTACGACGCGGACGATGTCGCTGCTGATGACGAGGAAGGCCAGGGAGAGCTGGAATAGAGACCACGCCCCGGCGAGGGCCGGGATTAGCCAACGTGCGAATCCCGCACTGCGCTCGGGGATCGCTTCAGCCACGGTGATGGCTTCCGCAGTACCTTCAAGTTGACTGATCGATGGCTCCATCTGCTGTCCCGCACTGCGGGTGGTGGTCACACAAGAAACTGTGGCAGGGGGAAATCTCGGGTAAACTGGGCGATCTCGTCCCGGACGGTCTTGGCCACATCGGGATCACCAATATCGTCAATCACCCGTGCGATCCAGGCTGCGATCTTGCCCATCTCGGGTTCCTTCATCCCGCGCGTAGTCACCGCAGGGGAGCCGACCCGTACTCCGCTGGTCACGAACGGACTCTCGGGGTCAAACGGGATGAGGTTCTTGTTGACGGTTATTCCGGCGCTGTCGAGGGCCGTTGCCGCCGCTTTCCCGGTCACACTTTTTGGGCGCATGTCCACAAGCATGAGGTGGTTGTCTGTTCCCCCGGAGACAATCCGGAAGCCCTGTCCCGCAAGCGCGTTGGCGAGGGCAGCGGCATTCACGACGACCTGTTCCTGATATGCCTTGAATTCGGGCTGCAGAGCTTCCTGGAAACACACAGCTTTAGCGGCGATGACGTGCATCAGCGGGCCGCCCTGAATTCCGGGGAAGACCTGTGAGTTGATCTTCTTAATGAGTTTCTCGCGGGCCAGAATCAGGCCGCCTCGCGGGCCGCGGAGCGTCTTGTGTGTGGTACTGGTCACCACATCGGCATAGGGGACCGGGCTGGGATGGCAGCCGGCGGCGACCAATCCGGCGATATGGGCCATATCCACGACCAGAAGAGCGTCGATCGAGTCAGCGATTTCCCGCAGCCTCGGGAAGTCGATCGTGCGAGGGTAGGCACTGGCTCCGGCAAGAACCATTTTGGGCTTGTGTTTGTCCGCCAGGGCAGCAATGGTGTCGTAGTTGAGTGCTTCGGTTTCCGGGTCAACGCCATAGCCGACGAAGTTGTACATTCTCCCGCTGAAGTTGACCCCGAGGCCATGGCTGAGGTGACCGCCATGGTCCAAACTCATAGCCAGAACGGTGTCCTGCGGCTCAAGCAGTGCGAAGTAGACGGCCATATTGGCCTGCGTGCCTGAGTGTGTCTGCACGTTTGCCGCTTCTGCGCCGAAGAGCCTGCACGCGCGCTCGACGGCCAGACGCTCGGCTTCATCCACGCATTCGCACCCATTGTAATAGCGTTTTCCCGGGTAGCCTTCAGCGTATTTGTTGGTCATCACGGAGCCGGCAGCTGCTCGCACGGCCGGGCTTGCGAAGTTCTCCGACGCGATCAGTTCCAGGCCTTCATCCTGCCGGTCGCACTCGTCATCGAGGACTGCGGCGATTTCGGGGTCGACGGCTCGGACTGCGGCGACGTCGTCGTAGCAGGCCTGCTCGACCTTCAGCAACCGGCGGCTGTGGCGCTCCGCTCCCGAGTAGGGGGTATCGAGCCACGCATCCACGGTTTTGATCAGGTCGGTGTCGCTCATGTCGTCTCCGCCGGTGACCAGGACATTTGAGCAGTTGTGTTTTCGGCTTATGGCCGCCTTGGCTGTGGACTCTGCGAGGGCCGCCCGTACTCCGTGGAAGCGATTCGCCGCAATGCTCATGCCGAGGCCGCTGCGGCAGATCAGGATGCCACAGTCGATGTCCCCGCCAGCCATCTCCCAGCCCAGCTTGCTGGCAAAGTCAGGGTAGTCGTCTTCGGGGTCGACACTTTTCGGTCCTAAATCCTTGACCGTGTAGCCTTTGCCGCTCAGATACTCGATCAGGAGTGCCTTCTTGGCCACGCCGCCGTGGTCTGTCGCAATGCCGAGGGTGATTGGGCTACCGTGCCAGTCCCTGATAACGTCCATTCGCTGTTGGTCCCATGTAGTCTGTCTGTCGCTGCGAAAACGGGACTCAGAACATAATGAGTCAAGGCACTTGCCGCAAGGTTGTCACTTAGGCCTGTGCCGCCCGTTCCAGCTTTCTGAAAAGGTCTCCGAAGACCCCGTCTCGGTTTACCGTGCTGGCGCTGCGAATGAAGTGTCTGCGGGTATCCACGCTCCACGTTAGACCTTCGGTCAGGATCGGGCTGTGGATCAACTCAGTTGGGATCCACGCCGGGTTGATCAACCAGGCAACCGCTGAGATGTCCCAGATGACCTTGGACCAGGCATAGTGGTCCTTGTGGTAGTCGCAGAAGATGTCGTACAGGTAGTCCCCGATCGGGCCCTGTCCTTTGACGAAGCGTTCCATTTCCGGGACTGTGGTGCGCAGTTGTTCTGTGACGTTTCGGCAGGGCAGGTGCACGAGCGGCACACCGGAGTCGAACATCAGCCGTGAGGCAAATGGATCCTGCTGCAGGTTGAACTCCCGGGCGCTGGGCCAGTAGACCGGGTTGCCACCCAGCCAGACGACGACGATGCGTTCGACAAGTCGCGGCTCGATGAGCAGGGCTGCCGCGATGTTCGTGATCGCCCCAACCGCCAGCACGTAGAGCGGCCCTTCATCATCTGCCATAGCGAGGTCGATCAGGTGGCTTACCGCATCGCTTTCCACGGGCGTTTCGGGACCGGGCAGGTAGCTGGTAGAGCCGCGAAACACGACGTCGTCCGGGGACTGCCCCAAACGTTCCAGCAGGCGGAGAATTTCGTCGTAACTCCTCTCCATGCCATCGGCAGGGCCGCTTGAACGGTTGTTGTGGAATGGGGCGGCATACAGGGCCTGGACATCCATCGCTTCGTCGGACAACAGGGCGTAGACGACCGCAAACTGATCGTCGATTTCGTTGTATGTATCGGTATCGAGCACCATTCTGACTTTGCCGGTCGGTGGAGCGAGGCGGGCTATCCGAGTGGCTTCATCAAGGGAAGGGAATTGCATCAGAATCTCCATGCTGCTTGCGGGTGGGGACGATGTTTATTGAGAGTCAGTCTTGTCCCTGCACGGGGACAAACTCGCCGGCAATTTGGTCGTCTTCACAGTGGAACAGACGGTAGCCCTTGGGTTTGGTGCCGTCGAAATTTCCCCGTGTGGTGGAGAGGCAGGCGGTCGTGGTGAACAGGATACCCTCTGCCGTTTCTTCCTGGTTGCCGTGGTAGTGGCCACTGAGGCAGGCTTTGAGGCGGTGGTCTTTGAACAGGGCGAGGATGTCGCCGGCCCCCGCAATCAGATAGGACTTGGTGTGCGGCATGAGGGGATGGTGTGTGCACAGCACGATAGGCGTGTTCGCGTTGATGGTCTTCAGTTGGTCACGGATCCACGTGTGTTCGGTCTGGCTGATCGGCGTCTTGTCCCCGGGATTGCTGTCGATAAGCAGGAAGACCCAGCCGCGGTGCTCAAGCCGCCGACGGAGCGGGCCGAACTCGCCGTCGTAGACACCGGACCGCAGGTCATGGTTTCCCCGCACGGTGTAGTGTGGCTTGGTCAAGCGCTTCAGAGCGAGTCGAGCAAGGACCATTTCGTCGGGGTCGGCAGCCCGAGTGAGATCTCCGAGCCAGAGACTGAAGTCCACGCGTGTGTCCGCATTGATGCTGTCCACACCGTCGTTGACGATTTCAACGCTTTTCGTGTCGGTCACATGCGTGTCGGATGCCTGGGCGAACCAGAATCCGTTGGGGCGAGTTGCCTCGACTTCCTCGGCCCACGTCTTCCCAAGCTCTGCGATGGTCTGTGGGGAGAGCGGGACTGACCAGATCCGGACCTCCCGCAGTGCGCCGACCAGAGAGCCATTTGCGCTGCCTGAGTAGGTCCCGAATGCGATTGGGGTACCGGGTTCCGGGGCAAGGGTGCCGCTGTGGGCATGTTCCGCAGCTTTGTGCCCGTCGAGGAAGAGGCGGAGGTGAGTGCCGTCGTAAGTTAGGGCAACAAGGTGCCATCCTGCCGTTGCCGGTGTCGTCAAGGCACATTGACCCTTGTCGGTCTTGACTCGTGCTGTCCACGTCCCATCCGGGGAGATGACCAGGCCGAACACGTCGCCGGTAGGCCCACCCCAGCGGTCACGGCAGACGATGGCCTGGTAGTTGCCGCGCACGTTTTCGACGAACACATCTGCCATGACGGTCAGGGCACTCCAGCCATCGCCGATTGGTGGGGTATTGCATTGCTTCCCCTTCGCAGGGCACCAGGCCGGTCGGTTTTCCCGCGGCTCCACGGTCCCTTCTTCGGCCCCCGTCAAAGGCTGCGTTCCCGGGCCTGGCGCGAAGCGCTCCGGCTCTGCCTCGACCTTCCAGTGAGCGACGGGAGACTGGGAGGCCGTTTGGGCGATCACCGTGAATTGCAGTGAAAGGGTGAGTAACAGGGCAGCATATCCTGCTCGGTACATGGGCGATGGCTCCTTCTGAGCTTTGTGAAGGGTGCTGACTGGCGAATTGCCGGTGAATGGCGCTAATGTGTCGTCCTGCGGGCGCTTCTGCAACGAGTCTGGCCGTCAGTCGGAGCTGAACGTGCCCCCGTGGTGTGTCAAGACCGTAGGAATGAGACCGTGCCTGCATTGTCTTAATCTGGAGAGTTGATTGTGGCTTCACGTTTCTGTGCATCGATTGTTCTCTCTGCGCTTGCCGTTGGCAGTGTGGCCGACGTGCTTGTCGGGCGCGTCGACGTAACACCATCGGCCGGCAGCAAGAATGAGAAGCCCCAGGCCCGTGTGGTCGGCCTGCATGAAGGAACGGGCTTCTTTGCCACCAGCAACAATCGCGGTGACTGGGGAATAGCTGCTGGAGTCACGGCGGACACCCCGAAAGGGGACACGTTGCTCCTGAAGGCAGGGGTCGCGATCCCGAGTCTCAACGAATCCGTTCCTGCCGCCCAACGCGGTGTCGTGGGGGTTGGCGGCAAGCTGACCACCGGTACGCCCGGAACGCTGAATGGGGGATTCTGGGTGTCGGGCTTCACCACGGAAGGGAATGGCGCTGAGGCGAACTACGACTTTGCGCTTGCCTACTTTCCCTTTTCGGCTGGGTGGTTGGGAGGACACGTCGCTAGCGATGGGATGACCGTCCTGGCCCAGGGCGAGCTTCCCGAAGGAACAGAAGTCCGGCGTTTTGCGGGAGGGACCTTCGATGGGGAGATCCTCCTGCGCATGCCCGGCATTGACAGCATTGAGGATGGACTTCTCTTCACCACAGCTGCCGGGAACGGAGACGACACCACGGCCGTGGGACCGTTGGCGGATGGCTCAGGCTGGCACGTTCGCGTGGCCGACGAGAGCCACAACTACCGCTCAGAGCAGGCCGTGCCTTTCAGTTTCGTGTTTATCCCGTACGCGTGTGATGGTCTGATTGCCGGTCGGGTTGTCCGCGACGGCACAGTCGTCCGAGGCGTAGGGGAATTCGATGTGCGCCGGATGGCGACCGGACGCTATGAAGTTTTCATTCCCGGGAAAACTGACAAGAATGGTGTCCTGATTCTCGAAGTCACCATGATGTGCAAAGATGGTGTTGAGGACAACGCACTTGCGTGGACCTATAGCGCCGAGGCGTGTTCGGGACGAGGCGGCTTCGTGATCGAGTCCTATGATCAGCCCGGGTTCCAGGATCAGGATGTGGAATTCGCTTTCGCCTTCGTGGACTACGCGGGGGCTCTGTCTCCGAATCGCAAGCGGCTCGGGACGTTTCGACCTTCAGAGACGTGGGCCGGGAGTGTGGTGAACGCCACCAAACAGGCCGGTGGGGGGCCTGCTGAAGCGGGTTCCATTCCCTGGTGTGGCCCGGCCATCGGGCGTGGAAGTCCTGCGACTGCGGTTTCTCTTCGTCTAGACGGGCAGGAGCGGCTGTGGCTTCTGACCAGGCGAACTGGCGAGCTTCCGGGTGCGGTCGCCGTCTGGAGGGATCCTGTGTTCATCCTGGCCGATGGCGTTCGTCGTCCGCTTGGCGAGAGTCCTGCTCTGTATGTTCGAGGAGGAGCGCCGTCTGTTCCCGGCGGTGCGGCGCCCGCTCGTACGTTCCAGGTCAAGGCGTCCTCGGCACTGCTGGTTCCCGTGCCTCCCCAGGCTCGTCGCTTTGAGGCCCACGTCGGGCTTCTCGATGGCGCCTCCGAGAAGGGAGCCGTGCAGTTTGCGATCACAGACCGCCCGCATCGCCGGACCTTTTGGCGGGAAGAGGCCTGGCCCGTTCTCCGGAAGACGTTCCCGGTCGAGGCAGAACGGTTGACCGTCGACCTGGGGCAAGGTCATCTCCTGGAGTCCCTCGATATGCAGGCGTGGACCAAGTCGCTTCAGGCTGGATTGGCGGCGATGGAGGTCGAGCTTGGTTCATTGGTCGAGCGCCTGCCTGCCTTGACGGCGGTCGATGGCGTTTCCCTTCTCGCGCGCCATGGCGAAGCAGCGCGACTGCTTGAGCGCGTGCGCAGTGTCCGCGAGACTGTTTGGCGTGAAACGCCTCTACTGTCGCGTTTCATGGACTATCCCGAGCCTGTCTTCCGCTCGCTTGCCGAAGCGGTCCGCCGGATCGTCAAGACGCGTCCCGCACTTACGGAGCAAGGGCAGGCGTGTCTGAAGGCACTGGCGGGATGCGAGAGGCGTTGCGGGGAGATCCTCGCATCAGCACTGGATGGCAAGCGACCTGATCCCGCCCTGGCCCAAGGGGTCGGGGCTACAGCACAGCGTGTCGCAGAATGGTCGAGTCGGACTTTGGGATGGACCACATACGGGGGAGACAACCGGCGGAGTTGGGTGTGCCGGGAGTCTCTGACATTGCTACTGCGTCCCATCTGGACGCGCAAACCGGCGTTCCGCCCATGCCCTGCCTGGCCTCCCCCCCGGAATGACAATCCGGCCGTGAAACACCAGCTGAGTCCGACGTTAACCTACGATCGAGCTTTCCAGCCAGCGGTTGTCGGTGGGGGTATTTTCTTCGGTTCTTCATCGGAGGATGCCGTGATTTGCCTCGACGCATCGACAGGAGCCGAGAAGTGGCGTTTTGTTGCGGAGGGCCCCGTGCGTCTCGCTCCGGTTGTCCTTGGGGGCCGTGTGTACGTGGGGAGCGACGATGGTCGCGTCTACTGTCTTGATGCCTCCGTCGGCGAGAAGCTCTGGGAGTATCGGGTGGACAAGGGTGAAGATCGCCGCCTGTGCGGGAACGGACGTGTCATCTCACCGTGGGCCGTTCGCTGTGGCATCTGTGTTGAGGATGGTGTTCTCTATGCCGCTGCAGGCGTTTTGCCGCGGTTGGGCGCAGTGCTTTTTGCGCTGGACGCACAAGCCGGGACTGAGCTTTGGCGGCGAAAAATAGGCTGGACCCCTCAGGGGTTCATGTTGCTGTCATCCCAACGGGTCTTTGTGCCGACCGGCCGGACCCCTTTCCGCAGCTTTTCCCGTCGCGATGGAAAGCCGGTTTCTTCCTTCGGGCGCTCCAATTCCTGGGGGCGCGATCTGCCCGGCGGCACCTTGGCTCTCGTGGTTAACGAACGACTCATCACGGGTCCGGATGAAGGTGGCGAATTGCATCTGTACGATGCGAAGAGCTCTGATTGTATGCTTCGCGTTCGCGGTCGTCGCGTGATCGTGGACGGGCTTTCGACGTACATTCTACGGGATACGTCCGTGACCGCTCAGGAGCGAGACCCGTTTGTGCGTCGTGGCCGCGTCGTCAAGCAGTGGGAGACGCCGATCTCGCCGGCTTACTGCATGTTGAAGGTCGGCGACCATCTGCTGGTGGGCGGGGCGGGGGTTGTGACGATTCTGAGTGCGGGTGATGGCAGCTTGGCTCAACGCATACCGGTGGGGACGAGTCGAGTCGAGGGAATTGTCTGGAACGACGGACGTCTCATCCTGAGCATGGAGGACGGGGTGCTTGCGTGCCTGACAACGACGACCGGGGACCGTGAGCCCACGGTCGCTACCCTCCCGAGTGGGGAGTTGGCGCTTCCGTTAGGGAACGCCGAGAGGGCCGGGAAACTGGCCGAATGGTCCGGGGCCCGGAAGGGATACGCACTGGTGGCGGAGGATGTTGCCCTTGGTGCGGCGCTGGCCCAGGCGTGCAATCTGCGTGTGGTTGTTGCGGTTGCTGATGTTGACACTGCTATTACGTGGCGGAAGCGCCTGGCAGCGGCTCGTCTCTATGGTGATTCGGTCGTCGTCCACAGGGCGTCGGGGAAGGTGTTGCCCTACCGTCCTTACATGTTCAATTTGGTCGTCCTCCCGCATGGCCCGGGGAGCATCGCTGCCGGAGAGTGGCAACGGGTTGTGCGTCCGAACGGAGGGCTGTTGGTGGGGAACAGGCTGGACATCGTTGCGGACGTCACGCAGGGCACTACCGAGCCGAGCCTGACTGACACTGGGTTCGCCGTCGCATGGCGGAGGGGGCCGTTGAGTGGGGCAGGAGCGTGGACGCACGGCTATGCTGACGCGGCCAACACAGCGTGCAGCGGGGACAAGATGGCGTTTGGCGCTTTCGAGGCCTTGTGGTTTGGGCGCCCGGGTCCGCGGAATATGCTGGAGCGTCACGTTAAGGGCGCTCCCCCGTTGTATCGTGACGGCACGGCGTTCATCACCGGGAAAAACTACCTGGCCGCGGTTGATGCCTACAACGGAGCCTTGCTTTGGGAGAAGCACGTCAAAGGGAGCGGCAGGATGGCCATGCTGAAGGACTGTGGCAATATGGTCGCTACTGCGGACGGCCTCCATGTGGCGGTTGACGACTCGTGCATCGTCTTCGAGGGACGGACGGGCCGACAATTGCGCGAACATGCCGTGAGTCGGTATCACCCCGAGGGTGGACACTGGGGCTACATTGCCGCCTCGGCGGATCTGCTGCTGGGAAGTGCAACCAAACCGGGGGCTGAACTGATGCCGGGCAACAAGCCTGACTACAACGCGGTCTGGTATCATTTCCAGCCGGTGGTGACCAGTCTCGGCGTGTTCGCGCTGAAACGGGTTTCCGGCGAACCGGTCTGGACGTACTCCCCCTCCACGGGTGTGCTCCTCAATCCGACCATCACCGTGTTGGGCAATGTCGTGGCTTTCATCGAGAGCACCAATCCGGCAACGCGCGACGACTCCGATGGCAAAATCCCGCTGGCTGAGCTGTTCAAGGGCGGCCCTCGGGTGACTGCCTTGCGGCTCGATACCGGTGCTGTCGCGTGGCGGGTGCCGATTGATCTGTCAGGCTTTCAGCATGCGGCCTACATGAGCGGGAGCGAGGGCATTTTCGTGTTGACGGGAACGCGCCACGACAAGGTCGGGGCCAAGACGCTGATTCAGTACCAGTTGATCGGGATGAGTGCTGCGGATGGCCGGGAACTGTGGCGCAATGACAACACACCGACGCGGGCCCACGTGCTTGACGGCGGGCACGGTGAACAGACGCAGCATCCGGCCATCGTGAACGGTGTGGTATACGGGCCCGGCTTTGCCCGGACGCTTTCCACCGGTGAGGAACACAACGGCTGGAAGTGGCAGAAGAGCCCTCAGTGCGCGACACTGTCCACCAGCATCAACTGCGCATTCAGCCGCCAGAGTGGCAACCCGACCGTTGCCAGCTTCGCAACAGGGAAGCAGGACAAGCTGACACGGGCGACGCGGCCTGGGTGCTGGATCAACACCATTCCCGCCGGCGGTGTTGTGCTCATTCCGGAAGCGAGCAGCGGGTGCACATGTGGTTACTCGGTGCAGACGAGCCTGGCCCTCTATCCTCTGGGGAACGGGAAGTGACGGATCGGGTCGACGGATGGCTCCGAGGCTGTCTGACGGAATCTGCATAACAGAAGGACAGTACGAATGACGTTCTACAACCACTGCCACGTGTTCCCGCATGGCGCGTTCCCGGATGCCCCGGAGCTAGGGACGTTGCCGGAGCTGGATCTCTTCATGAAAGACAACGGTGTGGACAAGGCGGTTGCGTTTGCGCCGTTCTGGGGCCCCAGGACTCGGGAGATCCTGGACGGGGAGGAGATCAATGCATGGCTGCTGAGGAATCTCGAGCCGTACCCGAATATTGTTGGGGCGATGGCGGTGAACCCGACTGACCCGAAGGCATGCGAGATCGTTGAGGAGTACCACCGCAAGGGGTTCATTGGCATCAAGACGCACCCGGCGGCCATGCGATTCCAGATCGATGACCCGGCCTGTGATGACTTCTACGCTTGCGCGGCAGAGCTGGGGCTGTTTGTGCTCTTCCACACGGGCGTGCATGGGTGGGTCCTGTCGAAGTACCAGCCCTTGCTGATCGACAACGTGGTCTGTCGGCACCCGAACGTGACTGTGATCATCGAGCATATGGGAACAAGCGATGGCATTGGTCGGGGATTCTTCGATCAGGCCCTTGCCGTGATCACTAACCACAGCAATCGCTGGCGCACAGACGGCGGCGTGTATGCCGGGCTGACCGGCCTCGCCAAACCGCAGCATCGGCAACTGCTCGCAGATACGATCGCCCAGGCCGGACCCGAACGCTGTATCTTCGGCCTGGACTGGCCGCACATGGAGGGCAATGCCCGGGCTCGAGACCGGTATCGGATGGAGCTTGACGTGCTGCGCTCCCTCAGGCTGCCCCAGGCTGCCGAGGACACCATCCTGGGCGGAGCGCTCTCTGCGCTTACGGGGGTCCAGTAGACATCCGCCTTGCCGAGGCCGTGCCGTGCCCCAATGCTATTGACTTTGTCTGGAGACGGTCGCGGCATGGCAGCCCCTCCCACTCTCGAGAAGCACACAATGTGGGAGGCGGTGCCACCCGGCGACTCTTCGGCCAGACACGGGGGGCAGAGAGAGTTGATAGCATTGGGCGTGCCCCTCCCCGTGGGGAGGCGCATAGCAGGCTGGACCGTTTCCCTGGCGACGTGCTGCGCCGGGCATCCGGACATTTGGTCAGTCGTTGATGGCTTGGCTGCCCCACCAGTCAGCGTTCGGTTCCCAATCGGCATCCAGGTATCGGGCGTGCTGGGCTTCCAGCCTCGCCATCAGGTCCGTCTTGAGATTGTCGAGGTGTTGCTGTTCTTTCATGGCGTCGTATTCGGGATCGGGGACGGGGAGCTTGGCCTTGATGTCGGTTAGCCAGGTATCGAGGCGCGTCCGCATTTCCTGCACAATTCCGGGATTCTCGATCGCCACATCGTGTTGCTCGCCAATGTCCCGGGGCAGGTTGTACAGCTCGTCCCGTCCGTCTTCGAAGTAATGGATGAGCTTCCAGTCTCCGTGGCGGATGATGGCCGACGGCTCGCCTCCCTGGTTGCCATAGTGGGGGTAGTGCCAGAAGAGGTCTCGGGCCGCGATGTCGTCCCCGGGGTCGCCTTTGAGAAGAGGCACGATACTGACGCCATCGACGTCCTGGGCTTCGGGGCACTCCAGCCCGGCGAGTTCCAGCAGTGTGGGGTAGAAGTCAATTCCTGAGACGGGGACATCGCAGACGCTGCCCGGCTGCGTCACGCCGGGTACCTTGACGTAGTAGGGCTCGCGGATTCCGCCTTCCCACTGCCGTCCTTTTCCCCCGCGTAGCGGCCAGCAGGATGTCGAGAATGAATCCCCCGCGGAAACGCCACCGTTATCGGAGGTGAAGATGACGACGGTGTCGTCTTCCATTCCGAGGTTCTCGAGCGTCTCCAGGACGATCCCGACGGCGTCATCCATGGCTGCGATCATGCCGGCGTAGATGGGGCAGTCCTGAACCTGGCGGACCGGCAGGTAACGGTCGAAAGCAAAGCGCTTTTCCTGGCGCGGGCCGTCTGCCAGTGCTTTCTGCCGGAATGCTTCCCAGCGTTCTCTGCTCGTCTGGATCGGCCCATGCACGGAGTAGAATGACAGGTAGGCCAGGAAGGGTTGGTCCTTCGTTTCTTCTATCAGGCGACTCATCTCGTTCCCCAGCCTGATGGGGAGGCACTCACCGTCGGGTCCGCTGGGAAGGCTGGGGTTGACGTAAGGGGCGAAGTAACCGCCCTGGGGACTGCCTACCCTCCAGCCACCAATGTTGACATCGAACCCATGGTCTTCCGGGTGGGATCCCACGTCTCCGAGGTGCCACTTGCCGACGAAGAGCGTGCGGTATCCGCCGTCACGGAGGACCGTGGGTAGGGTGATCTCATCTGCCCCGAGTTCATGCTGGTATTCGGCTGGCAGGAGCTTGCTGAATCGGTTGGTACGGCGCCAGTCCGTCCCGGAGGGGGAGCCGATCCAGTCGGTGATCCCATGCTTCGGCGTGTAGGTCCCGGTGAGGATGCTAGCCCGGGAAGGGCTGCAGACCTGGCAGGTGGCGTAGCCCTGAGAGAAGAGCATCCCCTCATTGGCGATGCGGTCGATATGTGGGCTTTCGTAGAACGTACTTCCGCCGGCACTCAGGTCGTTCCAACCCAGATCATCGGCGAGGATGAAGAGGATATTGGGGCGCTTTTCAGGCATCTTGGGTCTCCTTACTGCCGGTTGGATGATGGTGTTCTGCGTGTCGTTCTGCCTTGTTCTCTATTCTGTCATCCGCTGTGTCTGAACCGCGCAACGAACATGGTGTCGCAGTCCCCTTCCCAGGGGGCGATCAGGCGCGTGCCGTCGCAGTTCTTGCCGGTTAGCGGATCAGTGAAGGGATCCAGCGCAAATGCCGCGTGTTTGGCCAGGAAAGCCTCCACCACGCCGGTGTTCTCCTGGGCAAACATGGAGCAGGTTGCGTAGACGATTATCCCGCCGGAGCGCAGGCCGGTGGCCGCGCTGGTGAGAAGCCCAAGCTGGCGTTCGGCCATTTCCGTGACGTCTCTGAGCGACGTCGTCCAGCGACCGTCAGGATTGCGGCGCCAGGTTCCGGAGCAGGTGCATGGGGCGTCAACGAGGATGCCGTCGAAGGTGGCGCGTTTGCGGGAGACTGCATCGCCTCTCCACTCACGACACTGGATGTTTGAGAAGCCGGCCCGTCGGGCGCGCTTGCGGAGGTCTTCGAGCTTGCGGGTGCGGATGTCTGTGGCCAGGACTGTTCCCTTGCTCTGCATCAGGTCAGCCAAGTGGAGTGTCTTGCCGCCGGCTCCGGCGCAGGCATCCCACCAGCGCTGGCCAGGTTTAGGGGCGCACACGTGGGCCACAACCTGGGATGCCAGATCCTGGACCTCAAACGCGCCTTTGCGGAAGCTGTCCAACGTCCGCAGGTTCGTCCGCGGATGACCGATCCGGATGGCTCGGGCCATCTGGGCGTGCCGCTCCGGCTCAAGCTCGGCCTTGCGCAACTGAACGAGGAGCTTGGGCACCGCATCGGTTTGTGCACGCAACCAGACCGGTGGCCGGCGTTGGAGCCAGGAGAGGGTCTCTCCCTTCGGCAATGAGTGCGGGATCTCGGCGGCCGCCCACTTCGGCACCAGCTGGCCTTCGCGCAGTCCCGCCAGGTTGACCCCGAGGCGCTTGGCGAGTTCTCGTGCACGAAACGGGAGGGCGTCGTCCTCGGTGAAGGGCTTTGGTGACCGCCGCTGGATGTGCCCTGCCCACACACGGGCAATGTCGGGACGGTGTGAGTTTTCCAGGACGTGCGCTCCCAGCAGGATTTGCGACCAGGCTCGACTGTCGCCCTGGGGAGCGGGTTCAGGGCGCTGTTGATAGGAGTCGGGATTGGCACCGACTCTCTTCAGAGCGTCCTGGAACGGTCTGGGGGCCAGGCGCGCCAGCCAGCCCCACCAACGCAGGACAGCGAAGACCATGTGGCTGGTAAGTCGTCGGTCCCGCGAGCCGTACTGTTTGTTGGCGCGCAGGAACGCATTGAGCGCGCGGTCGGTGGGGCGGCCGTAGGCGAGGGTCGTCCAGAGGATTTCGTTGACAGCGTGAGCGCACGCTCTGGCCTGCGAGTCGTTCTTACGCGAGGGAGTGGGCATAATGGTGTTGGACCTATCCGGCAACAAGATCGATGGCAACAATTTCCGGCGGGCACAGCAGACGACGCCTCAGTAGCCCTGAGCCGGCCACACCGGTGCCGGTGGTAATGTACATCCGCGTTCCATCGCCGTGGCGTTGGTACCAGCCCATATCAAAGGTACGCCAGTAGGCGGAGGAGGTGAAGAGCGGGCCGATCACCGGCAAGCGGATTTGGCCTCCATGGGTGTGCCCTGCAAGCACGAGGTGGCCGATGAAACGAGTGGCTGAGCGGCCCACAGAATCAGGGGAATGGCTGATGAGGACGGTGAACGCCTCAGACTCAGGGACGCAGCTCAAGTCGACATCACCGAACCGACAATCGTCGATGCCCACGAAAATAGGGGCGTTCTTGCCTGGTGGTCTCAGGACGGTGTTCCGCAGGTAGTGGAAACCCGCGGCCTCGTAACGTTCCCTCCAGTCGGCATCCGACAGCCAGGAGTGGATGCTCTCCCGGTTTCCGGGCACTGCGAGCTTGTTCCGACGTGCTTCCATAGCGGCCAGAATTCGCAGAGCTGAGGGGACCTGTTCCTGGTAACGGGAAAGGTCGCCACCGAAGATGATCCAGTCCCCGGCAAGCTGGTTGATTCCCTGGACGAGGTCCTCGGCTCCGCGCTCGGTGTTGTTGTCCCAGTGCAGGTCAGAGAAGAAGACGATTCGTTGGCCGGCTGACGGGGATTGGCCGACGCGTAGCTCAAATACCTGGGCGAGGAAAGCGGAGTCTCCCGTTTTGGTGTTCCTGCGTGGTCCCGTTCTCAGCCATTGGTCTGTGAGCTTGGGGAGTAGGCGCATCGAGACGGGGTGCCGTTCCTGATGGTGGGCTTCTGTCGGCTACATGGAGCAGGGCGTAATGTACCGCGGTGCCGCGGATTTGCCCGGAGTCCGACGTGCGTGCTCCACAGGGGGGCGAGTGGGGACAGGACGGGGGCGGTCGGGGGCCCAGAGTGTGGCTGGCTACCTGCCCAACTCGATCCGGACAATTGACCGCTCCGGTAGGTCGTTCTCACGCATAAGGGCCTGAGTTGCCTCGATATCATAGGGGACGCGTTTGGGCGTGATCGTCTGTTCTTCGACGTCATAGATGACACACATGGCCCGTGGGTCGTAGTCTCGAGGCTGCCCGACCGATCCGACGTTGACCATCGTCTTGGCGTCCGCAGGGATGGGGCTGCTCCCTTTGAGGTAGTTGATGGTCGGAGGCATGTCAGGGACGATCGTGGCCATCAAAGGGACGTGGCTGTGGCCACAGAAACCGAGAGGGGGCTCCTGGTACTTGAAGTTGTAGGCGATGGAGGCCTCGTTGGTGAGATAGAGCCACTGCTTGGGACCGAAGGCGCCATGGACCACGCCGAACCCATCGAAATCCAGCTTTCTCGGGAGCTGAGCGATCCACCGCAGGTCATCCATCGACATCTGTTCCTGACTCCAGAGGATGGTCAAGCGCACGTCTTCGCGCAGGCGTTCAAGCCGAGGGTCCATCACGAGTGTCACGTAATGGTCATGGTTGCCGAGGACACAGGGGATTTCACGTTCACGGAGGAGGTGTACGCACTCGACTGGTTGGGGACCGTACCCGACGGTGTCCCCGCAGCAGATCAGCGTGTCGCATCCTGCTTCGTCCAGGCAGTCCACGATCGCAGTCAGCGCGGCCAAATTGGCATGGATGTCACTGAACAGCCCAACTCTTTTCATCAGACCGACTCCCCTGATCTCTAAACTTCGGACTCCAAAGCCTCCGTGGCTTCGTCGCATTGCCCTCCCACGAGCATGACGTCATACAGTAGGCGATTGTGGCTACAATGCCAAATCGGCCTGAGGCCGAGACGCAACGCCCCGGTTGTGGTTCGTCCTGCGCGCTTGACTGTGTACAGTATCGGCGGTGTTGGTCTGAAGTCTGCAGTGAGGTAATGGTGAGCTGATGCGGCGCGTTCCGCTTGTCCTCCTACAAGCAATTGTGATTCTGTTCTTTGTGGCCTTCTTCGTCACCCCGATCGTTCAGGTCCTGCGAGGGGGAGTGACGGACACAGAGGGGCGCCTGACGGTCGTCTACCTGCGAGAGGTCTTCCGTAATCCCCTCTATTTGGAAGGTCTGCTCAACTCCTTGCTCATTGCAGTCTGCACGACGTCTGTTTGTCTCCTCATTGCTGTACCTCTGGCCTGGCTGGCCGATCGCTTCGAGTTCGTCGGTAAGCGCATCCTCGTGGCTGGACTGTTGCTTCCGCTCATCCTCCCTCCGTTCGTCGGCGCGTTGGGGATGCAGCGTGTGTTCGGTCAGTACGGCGCCTTGAATGCGGGGTTGGCGGCCGTTGGTTTCCTCGCGCCTGAACAGGCCGTTGACTGGTTGGGAGGGGGCGGCTTTCTCGGCATTGTGCTGGTCGAAGCGCTGCACCTGTTCCCCGTGCTCTACCTCAACGCGGTGGCCGCGTTTGCCAATGTTGATCCATTGCTGCACGAGGCAGCTGCCAATCTGGGGTGCGTCGGCAGCCAGCGTTTTCGGCGTATCACGTTGCCGTTGGTACTGCCGGGGATCTTTGCCGGCAGTGCCATCGTGTTCATTTGGAGCTTTACGGAGCTTGGCACGCCGCTGATGTTCAACTTCGATCGAGTTACATCGGTCCAGATCTTCCATGGGATCAACGAGATTGGTGATAGCTCCATGCCCTATGCGCTGGTCATGGTCATGATGGCGGCGGCGGCATTGATGTATGTACTGGTCCGCGTGGGCTTCGGCCGTCGTGGCTACGCGATGATGTCCAAGGCAACGGTGGCGTCGCACCAGGTCCGCCTGCGAGGGGGCGCGAGCCTCGGAGTGGCGGCGATCTTCTCAAGCTTGGTTCTGCTGGCGTTGCTGCCTCACCTTGGGGTCCTGGGGATCGCCGTGGGAAAGTGCTGGTACCGAACCGTCGCGCCAACGGGCCTGACTCTTGAGCATGCTGCCGCGGCCCTCGGGCACAACCTTACCGTGCCCAGTATCTTGAACAGCGTGCGTTACGCGTCGGTGGCGACAGCTGTCGCTCTGCTGGTGGGCGTCCTGATCGCGTTTCTCGTCGTACGTTCTCGTGTGCGTTTTGCCTGGCTGTTGGACGGGCTGGCCATGATGCCGTTAGCCGTGCCGGGACTTGTGCTGGCCTTCGGTTATGTCGCCATGTCCCAGAAGGGCCGTTTTTTCCACTTCCTGAACCCGATCGAGGACCCAACCGTCCTGCTCATTGTGGCGTATGCTGTCCGGCGTCTGCCGTATGTCGTCCGGGCCGCGGTCGCCGGACTTCAGCAGACATCAGAGGGCTTCGAGGAGGCGGCAGCGAACCTTGGGGCGACTCCATGGGTATCGTTCCGCCGGATCACCGCTCCCCTGATCGCCGCCAACCTGATTGCCGGGGGGATTCTGGCTTTCAGTTTCTCAATGCTTGAGGTCTCTGACTCGTTGATCCTGGCCCAGAAATCGGCTTTCTTCCCCATCACGAAGGCCATCTATGAGCTCTCCATGCTCCTGGGGCAGGGGCAGGCACTGGCTGCTGCTCTCGGCCTTTGGACCATGGTTTTTCTCGGGACGTCTCTGCTGGTTGCGTCCTGTCTTCTCGGCCGTCGCCTGGGGGCGCTTTTCCGCGTGTGACACGCCAGGGACTCGGCCTGCTCCTTTCGCGTTGCGAAAGCCGCACAAATCACTATATTCTCACCACCCGTCGAGCGTTGATTCTGGGGCCGTTTTCAGGCCGCCCTTCCTTGGCCGCCCACTGACGATTCAGAGACGGGGCATGGTCGAGCTTCCATCCCGGAAAGGCACGTTGCTTTGGAGTCGTCGCAGACGCCGTTACAGTTCAGTATGGACTTCAGTGGTGACAACCCACTGGTCTCCCGCCTTCGGAACGGTGAGTTCTTCCTGCTCATTGAGTGCAACACGTCTCCTTTGGAGCAGCCGTTGGAGGCCAGTCTTACGCTTGCCCGTTCGGTTGCCCGCAAGATCTCGGACGTGCCTGAAGTGGTCGGGATGGCGGTGACTGATCGTCTGCGCACCGAGGACACGCATGATCCGGTAGAAACGGCCGCTCGGCTGGCTGAGGCCAGCGGTAAGCCTCCGGTTGTGTATCTCTCGGGGAAGGGGTCCTCAGAGGAGCGCATTCGCGAGATCCTGGCCCGTGCACGCTCGGAGGGGATCCGCAGCATTGTGGCTGTCACTGGGGATCGTTCGGAGAAGCACACGGCTACCGGTCGTTCGGGAGGGCGTGTGCCTCCGTACCCAGCAGGCTACCTGGACAGCGTAGACATTCTGCGCTTGGCAAGCGCGTCCGGGGATGGGTTGTGCCTGGGGGCAGGGGTGAACCCGTTCAAGTACAATCCCTCGGATCAGTACCTGCAGTACTTCAAGATGATGCGCAAGCTGGATGCGGGGTCTGAATTTCTGGTCACGCATGCCGGCTGGGACATGAAGAAGCTGCAGGAATTACAGTGGTACCTGCAGATGCGTGATGTGGGCAATCCCGTGATTGCCCGGCTTGCGCTCCTGTCGCTGGACGACATTGCGCGGATCCACGACGGGCTCCACCCCGGGGTACACGTCGCTCGTTCCTTTGCGGCCGTTCTGCAGCGTGAGTCGAACGTCAACGCAACCCAGTCGCTATCTGCTCAACTGCATCGCCTGGGACTCCAGGTTGCCGGTTGTCGCTTGCTGGGTTACAACGGCGTTCAGATTGCCGGACTGCGGGATGGTCATCACCTTGACATGGTCCTGATGCGGATCAACGAAGCGCTTGAGACCTACGACGCCTTTGATACGTGGGTCAATGCCTGGAACGACTACCACAATTTCCTGTCATTCGAACCGATTTCGGACGCCTATTATGTTTTTGACGGTCTGCTGAACGGCGAGACCGTCCGGTTCGATCCTGAGCAGTGCCACCTGACCGACCGATCTCTGCCGGAGCCGGCTGTGGGGGACCGCGCCCTGCACGCGGTCCTGTCCACGCTCCTGGGAGAAGGGTGGCCCGAGGTGATCGGTGAGTCATTGGCGGGGGCTGTTGAACGGGTCTGCGGCGTCCCCCGGGACCACCTGCGTGAGTGTTTCTTCCTTTCGCCTTCAGCATGTCCGAAGCGTCTGATTCATGGTGCCTGCGGGGGGAGCCAACCCGATGGCACGTGCGAGTTTGGTCAGGCACGTTGTTTCTTTCAGCGCGTCATGGCTCTCGCGGCCCACAGCCACGAGCTGGACTCGCTCGAAGAAGGACCGAAGGGCGACGGATGACCGAGGACAGCTTCCTGCAAACTCTGTTCGCGCGCTTGCCCGATCCTCCGGGTGATGTGGTTGTTCCCCCTGGCGACGACTGTGCTGCTCTTGCCCTCCCCGGCAGTGACACGCTCCTGCTTGTGGCTGTGGATCAAGTCATTGGTGGGCGCCACTACCTGAACCGAGGCGACAATGCGGCGACGCCGCGGCAGGTGGGGCGTAAGCTCCTGGCTCGGAATCTGAGCGACATTGCAGCGATGGGAGGGATCCCAACTTTTTGCCTGACGGCTCTTGGAGTCGCTCCTGAGCAGGACGATGCATGGCTCTGTGGTCTGTTCGAGGGTGTTTTGGACCTTGCTCACGTCCACAACGTCCACCTCATTGGCGGGGACTTGGCATGTACGTGCCACGATGACGTCAGCAGTCTCACAGTGCTTGGCACTGTTCCCCGGAGCCAAGTGTGCTTGCGGTCGGGGGCACAGTGTGGGGATGTGCTCTTCGCCACCGGTGCCTTTGGTGCATCTTTTGAGTCTGGACATCACCTGATTTTCGAGCCACGTTGCGGTGAGGGTGCGTGGCTCGCCGAGAGAGGCTTTGCCCGAGCCATGATCGATGTCAGCGACGGGGTGCTGCTGGATGTGCAGAGGATGGCTGTGGCTTCCGCGGTTGGCGTGGAACTTGAGCTGGCATCTATCCCAATCCGTCCGCCATGTGCGAAGGTTGAGCAGGCCGTGGTTGGCGGGGAGGACTACGAGTTGCTCTTTGCCGTGGCCCCGGACAGGGCCGACGCCTTGATGGCGGAGTGGCCGTTCGCTGACACGCCGCTTGCTCGCATCGGGAGGTTCGGTCCTGAAGCCGGGACTGTGAAGGATGCGAACGGGGGGGCTTTAGGAGGCCCGGGGCGGTCGGGGTTTGACCATTTTGGGATGGTTTGAGATGGTGAGTCACGCGATGGATTGGGTAACGATCACAACTGATAGCGAGGACGAAACACAGGCCTTGGGAGCTCGGATCGCTGCCGTGCTTCCTTTGGGGCGTGTGGTGGCCCTCCATGGCGACTTGGGGGCTGGCAAGACCGTGTTGAGTCGGGGGCTCGCCCGGGGGTTCGGGATCACCGAGCCGGTGACCAGCCCGACGTTCACGGTCGTGCAGGAGTATGAACGGCCTGGGGGCAGCTGGCTCTTCCATCTTGACATGTACCGGATCGAGTGTGACGACGACGCCTTGGCGTTCGGCATCGAAGAGTTTCTCTTTGCCCCGGACGCCGTCGCGGTCGTGGAGTGGCCTGAGCGCATCGCCGGGCTGCTGGAGTGCCCCTCCGGAGGGGAGCAACCGGATCGCGTGGCTGGCAGGTCGTGCGTTCCGGATCTTGTGGTCGTGCGCCTGAGCCATGTCGCCGAGTCCCGGCGTGAGATACAACTTCCCGGAGTGATTCATGATCTGTGCGGCTTTTGATTGCTCGTGTGGCGCAGCGTTGGCTGTCCGGCAAGGGCAGGATATTATCCTGAGTGAGCGTCGGCCTCTTGCGGGGCGTACGAGCGATCAGGAGCTCGCCCCGTGGGTTCTGGGAGCTCTCGCCAGTGCCGGGGTCGAGCCAGGCGATGTCCAGCGTTGGGTGGTCGGCACCGGACCGGGGAGCTTCACCGGGATTCGAGTCGGGATCGCCTTTGTGCACGGGCTATGTCTCTCCAGCGGGGCGGCTTGCTGGGGCGTCCCGAGCAGCGTGGCATTGGCTGCCGAAGCCGCGGCGGGGAGGGGAACGGGGACCATCGGCGTACTCCATGACGCTCGACGGGAACAGCTGATTCTGTCGGAGTACGTGCTGGACGACGGCGTACCATGTCCGGTGGGTGAGCCGGCTGTCCGGGATGCGGAAGACGCGCTGCGCCACTGTTCTGAGCTGGGGGCGCTCATCACCGTTCACGGCCAAGCCATGGCGAGTGTCCTGCCGTCTCTGGCGGGGAACATGATGGTCTGTGACAGTGTTGACGCGTCGTTCTTCCTGTCAGACACGATCTGTCCCTGGCCTGGACCGGATGTGGCACTGGACACGACGTGGGAGCCCATCTATGTGCGTCCAGCGGTGTTCGTGAAGCCCCGCATGTTCCGTCAGGTGGGAGGGGACCGTTGAGGCGCGGCAACTCTCCCGTTTCTCCGCCGTTCAAGCCGTGGCAGCGCCTCAATGCTATTGACTTTCTCTGGAGACGGTCGCGGCATGGCAGCCCCTCCCACTCTCGAGAAGCACACAATGTGGGAGGCGGTGCCACCCGGCGACTCTTCGGCCAGACACGGGGGGCAGAGAGAGTCAATAGCATTGGGCAGCGCCTCCTCCCCCTTACCGTGGTCCCTCAGGCGGCGCCTTCGCGGGTGGAAAAGGCTGTCAGGAAGCCGCTAGTTTGCCATCCCCCTTCCCGAAACTCGGGCGATACCGAGGAAACGCCTGTTTTTCCCACGAAAATGTCGGGACGCCGCCTCTTTTCTGCTTGATAATTCCCCCCCTCCTACTACTATATGATATATATAAAGGTGGGACCCCTTCCGTGTCCTTCATGAAAGCGGGTAGACAGCCACCCGTTTGATGCGCCTTTCCATGGCTTGGTCTGCATGGCCAGTTTCAGGGAGTAATGGAATAGATGAGTGACGAGAATTCGGTACCCGACGTCCCGAACCCGGATCCGTTGAACGGCGGTTACGACGAAAGCCAGATCACCGTGCTGGAGGGATTGGAGGCCGTACGGCTTCGTCCCAGTATGTACATTGGGGACACGGGGGAGCGTGGCCTGCATCACCTGGTCTACGAGGTCGTTGACAACAGCATCGATGAGGCCTTGGCGGGGCACTGCTCGAACATCGACGTCTGCATCCATGTCGACAACAGCGTCACCGTCTCGGATGATGGCCGTGGTATCCCGACTGGCATGCATGAGACGGAGAACAAGCCGGCGGTTGAGGTGGTACTGACCCTTCTTCACGCCGGCGGCAAATTCGATCACGATGCCTACAAGGTCTCAGGTGGACTGCATGGTGTGGGCGTGTCCTGCGTGAATGCGTTGAGCGAATGGCTCGAGGTCGAAGTGAAGCGCGAGGGGCACGTGCACCATATGCGCTTCGAGCGTGGTGCGACTGCAGGGGGCCTGAAAGTGGTGCGCCCTTCGGACGAACAGGGCACCGTGATCACGTTCAAGCCGGACCCCGACATTTTCACGATCACCCTGGAATACAAATGGGACACACTTGCGAAACGGCTGCGCGAACTCGCGTTCCTGAATGCCGGGATCAGCATCACGCTACATGACGAGCGCCCTGAGGAAGGCACCCGGGAAGAGCACTTCTGCTACCAGGGGGGGATTCGCGAGTTTGTCACCCATCTCAACGAGGGAAAGCAGACGCTTTCGGATGTCATTTACTTCCGTGCGGAGCGGGATGAGTTCGAGGCTGAAGTCGCCATGCAGTACCATGAACATTTCATGGAGACGATCTTCAGTTACGCAAACAACATCAACACCATCGAGGGCGGAACACACCTCTCCGGTTTCCAGGCTGCGCTCACCCGGACCATCAACAACTACATCCGGAGTCTGCCTACAGGTAAGAACGAAGGCACGATCTCGGGGAACGATGCACGTGAGGGGCTGACGGCGATCATTAGCGTCAAAGTGCGGGATCCCCAGTTCGAGGGCCAGACCAAAACGAAGTTGGGCAATGGCGAAGTGCGTGGGCTGGTCGAGTCCATTATGAACGACGGGCTGTCTACCTACTTCGAGGAGCATCCGCAGGACGCGAAGAATGTGATCGAGAAGGCATTGCTGGCTTCCCGGGCGCGTGAAGCGGCTCGCAAGGCGCGTGAATTGACCCGTAGGAAGACGGCGCTGGATGGAACGGCATTGCCGGGCAAGTTGGCTGACTGTTCCGAACGCGATCCCGCGAAGTCCGAGGTGTACATCGTTGAGGGAGACTCGGCGGGAGGCTCTGCCAAGCAGGGGCGCGACAGCCAGTTCCAGGCGATCCTGCCGATCCGGGGGAAACTGCTCAACGTGGAAAAGGCTCGGCTGGACAAGCTTCTCAACAACAATGAGATCCGGGCATTGATCACCGCGATTGGGTGCGGCATCGGGTCGGACGAGTTCGACCTTACCAAGGCGCGCTACCATCGCATCGTGATCATGACAGATGCTGACGTGGACGGGTCCCACATTTTGACGTTGCTGCTGACCTTCTTCTTCCGTCAGATGAAGCCGTTGATCGAGGCAGGCTATGTGTACATCGCCAAGCCGCCGCTTTTCAAGGTCCGTCGTCGTCGTCGAGAGCAGTACGTTGACAGTGAGGATCAGCTGGATTCACTGCTTCTGGAGCTGGCCCTTGAAGATATCGAGATCTGGCGCCTGGAGGAGGAACAGATCTCGGCTTCCGAGGTCGCCACGCTTATCGAAGGTGTCCGAGAGGCGCTGCGTCTGTCGGGTGGGCTGGCGCGGCATGGCATTACCCCAGAGAGGTATGTCGCACAGCAGGACCCCGAGACGGGGGCGTTCCCCGTCGCGTTGATCTCGGTTCGTGAGAATGACGGGACGACCAGTGAGCGATTCGTGTTTACGGACGATGAGGAAGCAGAGGTCATCGCTGAGACAGAGGTTCGGCTGGGAGGGAACGAGATCTCGGAGTTGGTGGAGGATGCCGGTGACGCGGCAGACGAGGTCGCCGAGCAGGTGGAAGGTGGCGCTGAGGCGGCGGAAGAAGGCGTGCCCGTGACTGATGGCGGGGTTGAGCAGGTCGTGGCCGAGGGAGTGGACGATGGGGCTGCCGAGGACGGCACAGAGGCTGAAGAAGAGGCATCCGAGGAAGCCGCATTGGGCATGAACCCAGCCATCGATGTGATCCCGATCTACGAGGCCTCTGCTTTCCGCGACGTCAGCGGTCGCTTCGCAGAGCTGGGGTTGGGACTGAGCCAGTTTTACGAGGGTGAGGAGCCGATTCTGCAGATTTGCCATGGTGATGACAAGCAAGCGGTCAACTCGCTGATGGAGATGTATGACGAGGTCCGTAAAGTCGGCCGCCAGGGCCTCCATATTCAGCGCTACAAAGGTCTCGGTGAGATGAACCCTGATCAGCTCTGGGAAACGACCATGGACCCGCAGGTTCGCAAGATGCTGCGGGTCACTATGGAGGATGCTTTCGAGGCTGAGCGCATGTTCACTCTCCTCATGGGCGATGAAGTCGCCCCCCGGCGCGATTACATCGAGAAGTACGCGTCGTCGGTTAAGGACCTCGACATCTAGTCAGAGGTCGAGCGGACGCTTCCTGCGTAATTGATGAGCGGCTACGCTGAAGGAACGGGAAATCTACCGAATATGACTGATGAGATAGCGAAAAACGATTTACCGGCCAATATCGAAGAGATCATGCACAGCGCATACCTGCAGTATTCGCTGAGTGTGAATGTTGGTCGTGCCATACCGGATGTGCGGGATGGCTTGAAGCCGGGCAACCGTCGCATCCTTTACGCGATGCGGCAGCTTGGTCTGACCAAGGGGCATGCCTACACCAAGTGCGCCAAAGTCGTTGGTGAGGTGATCGGTAACTACCATCCGCACGGTGATCAGGCTGTCTACGACACCTTGGTGCGTATGGCGCAGGATTTCTCGATGCGGTGTCCCCTCATCGATGGGCAGGGGAACTTCGGTAGCATCGACGGTGACTCGGCGGCGGCCTACCGATACACCGAGTGTCGTTTGGAGCGCCTCGCTGAGGAGCTGCTGACGGACTTGGAGCGCGAGACGGTCGACATGCAGCCGACCTTCGACGAATCAATGCAGGAGCCGGTCGTACTGCCTGCGCGTTTCCCGAACCTGCTGGTGAACGGCACCACGGGTATCGGTGTCGGCATGGCGACCAACATTCCTCCCCACAATCTGGGCGAAGTCATCGATGCGACCGTGATGATGATCGACACGCCCACCGCATCGGTGGCGGAGCTGATGCAGGTGATGCCCGGCCCGGATTTCCCGACTGGCGGCATCATCACGGGAGTGCGCCCGATCATTGAGCTCTACGAGACGGGACACGGGATTATCCGTGCGCGCGGCAAGGCGGAGATCATCGAGAAGGACGGGCGCGAACGGATCATCATCACTGAGATTCCCTACGCGCTCAACAAGGAGCGCTTGGTTTCGAAGATCGCGGATTTGGTCAACGACAAGAAGATTACCGGTATTAGCGGGCTGAATGACGAGTCAAGCAGTCGGGCAGGCATCCGGATCGTCGTTGACATCAAACGTGCTGCGATGGCAAGTGTCGTCCTGAACCAGTTGTACTCACACACCTCACTGGCCACGAGTTTCGGGGCACAGTTCCTGGTTGTGGACCGCAATCGGCCGCGGACGATGAATCTGCGCCAGCTCCTGCAGGCCTACATCGATCACCGATTGGAGGTCGTGACTCGGCGGACTCAGTTTGAGCTGCGTAAGGCTGAAGCGCGTGCCCATATTTTGTCCGGGTTGCTCATCGCGGTTGAGAACGTGGACGAGGTGGTGCGAATCATCCGGGCATCCCGCACACGTCCCGATGCAGCTGCGGCACTGATGGAGCGGTTCGGGTTGAGCGAGAAGCAGACGGCGGCGATCCTCGAAATGCGCCTCCACCAGCTGACTGGTCTGGCCATCGAGGAGCTGCAGTCTGAGTACGACGAATTGATGGAACGGATTGCTTACTTCAAGAGCTTGCTCGCCAGTCGTGAGTTGCGCATGGGCGTGGTCAAGGATGAGCTGCTCGAGGTCAGGACCAAGTATGCGGAGCCGCGCCGGACGGCAATTGAGGCAGACGAACGGGAACTGAATATCGAGGACCTGATCGCTCAGTCGGTCTGGGTGATCACCATGTCCGCGTCCGGTTACATCAAGCGTGTGCCGGAGGACACGTACCGTACGCAGCACCGAGGTGGCGTGGGTGTCATGGGCATGCAGACCAAGGACGATGGAGATTTCGTTGAGCACCTGCTCACGGCCAAGACCCACGATTACCTCATGTTCTTCACCAACCAAGGCAGAATGCATTGGCTCAAGGTCTATGAGATTCCCGAAGGCGGGCGCGTTGGGCGTGGTCGTGCATTGATCAACCTGATTGAGATGGACGATGGCGAGCGTGTGCAAGAGATCATTTCGGTGGATGAAGTGGATGTCCCGGACAGGTACATCATCATGGCCACCCGCAATGGCGTGGTGAAGAAGTCGGCGTTGCGGGTTTTCAAGAATCTGCGCCGGAAGGGGATTCGCGCGATTGTCCTTGATGAAGGTGACGATTTGATTACCGCCAAGCTGACCGACGGCGAGCAGGAAGTGCTGCTCTCGTCCGAGGATGGCCGGGCCTGTCGGTTCCGCGAGGCAGACGCTCGCGAGCAGGGCCGTGTGACCCGCGGCGTTCGTGGTATGGAACTCCGGGACAGAAAGAGCGGGAAGATCGCCACCGCGATTGTGTCAATGACCATTGCAGATCCTGAGGCTGACCTCCTGGTGATCACCAAGCGTGGGATGGGAAAGAGGACCCATCTTGGCTATGGCAATGCCGAAAAGGACAAGGACCTGATTGGCGGCTACCGTCTCACCAAACGTGCGGGCAAGGGCGTGATCAGTATTCGGTTGAAGGAAAGCGATTCAGTGGTGGCAGCCTTGCAGCTTGAGGAGGAGGAAGAGGTCATCATGACGTCTGTCAAAGGACAGATGGTCAGGATCTCGACCGAGACAATCCGTGCCATTGGCAGAAACTCCCAAGGCGTGCGGGTCATGCGGCTGCGTGACGACGACGAGATTAGCAGTGTTTCCAAGGTTGCCAGGCTTGATGAGGATGAGATGCCTCCCGAGGATGGCGAAGCCGGGGAGACTGTGGAAGGCGCAGAGGATGCGCCGCCGAACGAGGTAGCTGAGGGCGCTGGCGAGGAAGAATCCGGCGACGATGCTCAGGCACCCGAGGCCGAAAGTGAGGCGGGGGCGGACGATGAGCAGGCTGAAACCGACGGAGTACCGACCGAGTAACGCCGACGCCGGCTCGGAATTTGAGACCACGAGCTTCCAGGAGGCCGTGGAGTCATGCCGTGGGTCGGCTCTGCGGCTGCTGGGGTTACGCGAGCACAGCGTGGCGGAACTGCAGCGGAAGCTTGCCGCCCGGAAGTACAGCCGAGGAGTCCGGGATCGGGTGGTTGCGGACTTGGGGTCCGCCGGTCTGCTCAATGACTTGGCTTTCGCCCGGGCTTACTGCGAGTATCGCGCAAACGGCGGCCGGCCGGTTGGGCGTCGGCGAGTGTTCATGGAGTTACGGAAGCGGGGGGTCGCGGCGGATACCATTGAAGAGGCCCTGGCAGAGACCTGGGACGAGGATGATGGAGAGTCCGAGCTGGCGCGTGCGGTGGTTGCAGCTCAGTCCAAATGGCGTCTAGTCAAGGGCAGGGGAGACGCATTCAAAGCCAAGGGGAAGGTCTACCGATTCCTGGCTACACGCGGATTCTCAAGCGACATCTGTCGTGCGGTCTTGGAGACCCTTGAGGAGGAGTGAGGGGAGTTGTCCTGCCAAGATGTGCCTCGCGGCTCTGATGAGCAGCCTGAAGCCACATACGAGCCCAGGCCTCGGCCGATATGATATGGTCCGGCCATCATGTCAGAGCGTGTAACTGCCCTCAATCGTGTGGAGGAGCCGGTTTTCCCGCGTGCGGTCGCGTTCCGCGTCCTGACGCGGTCACGGGACACAACCGGCCTGGCCGCCTACGGAGAAGCGGCAACTCCAACGGGGGGCGTGGCCAACAGTTTTGTGCCCAGATCAGTGAAGTTACACGCGAGCGCGCTTCACAAACAGATCTTCAGCGCCAGGTGATGAGAGCCGGTGACCGGGGGGGAAGGGGAGCCTTCACGCGTATCGACTTCGGACCCACCTCAACCGACAAAGCGTCTGGTGTCTCGTCGGGGTAGGTCATTCTGGCTGGCTTGCCTGCGGGAATGCTGCTGTTTGGGATGGTGACGTCGGCCGTCTGGTCCTCGGCACTGATATTGTAGAGCACGAGGCCTACCGACCCATCGGGGGCACGCCAGAGCGAACGGAGGACAGTGGGGAGCGTGATATCGTAGTAGTGTTCCCGCCAAGCCCGATACCAGCGCAAGTCCATGGTGTGTGGGGATGTGGTATAGGCAGGGGGGCGCAGCATGTCGCCGTAGAGAAGGTAGGGCTTGGCGGCACGGTACATGGCGTAGCGTTTGCGGCTGAACTCGATCGCGATTTCCTTGTTGCGGAACCGCGTGAAAAAGGTGGGTTGGTTCCAGCCGGGTTTGACTCCCCAGACAAGCGTTTGGGCGAACTTCGCAACGTAACCGTTGGCGTTGTCTTCCTGGAGATCGTGTCGCCCGACCCATGAGCAGTACATGATCGTGCGGTCGTGGTAGACAGCGTGGGCGAGGGGGATCGCGGTCACCTGGTCGCCCTGGAGGAATTGGTAGGTCGTGTTGCAGACAAGGTACGCATCGAGCTCGGCCATGTTCCCTTCCCAGAAGCTCTCTGCCGAAAAGCAGAATCCGGGATCGACTTTCCGGGCGCGTGTTTTCATCGCGCGCACCATGGCCCGGTTGGACTGGATGTATCCTCTTCCTCCCCCAACGTCCGAGCCGTAGTTCGGGTTGAAGTTCATATAGGTTCCGGCATGGTTGTTGGAGTCGAGGTAGGCCGCCCGCATTCCTGCTGCAGCCATCTGTTCCACGGTCTTCCCCAGGCACTCCCCCCATACGCTGCCTGGGTGGGCTATGGCGCAGATCCGGCCGATGTTCTTCCTGGCCGAGAAGTCCCACACGACCCGCTTCCCATAGAAGTTTCTCACGGTGTGTTCATTGCCGTTCTCCCTCACGTAGCTGGGAGATTCGCGGTCCCAGCAGATGCCTTGGATGTAGGCCATGATCGGGCGTGAGTTAGTCCTGGATGCCTGGATGAACTCATGGTCTCCCGGCTTCAGCGGGAAACGGTCCGGGCTGTCGATGAGTTGGTGTCCTTCCTTCCCGAAGTCCCCCGCGTAGTGCCCGACGCTGCACCCCGCCAGCACATCCTTGACGATTGGATCATACTCGAGGCCTTTGGGCTCGTGCGTGAAGTTCCGCATCATCCATTCGTCGACCTCTTTGAACCAGTTCGGTGTACTCTTCCGCTCATGGATCGGGCCTTCAGCGGTCCATGTTTGCTGTAACGCCCATTCCCGGTAGATTCGTGCCGCGTCATACCAATCACCCCGGAATGTGCGGATCACCTTGTCATAGGGAACGGTCCAGTTTTGTGGTACGACTTTCATGTTGTTCGGCACGTGGACGATTCCCCAGGACAGACCGGCGTCAGGGGTTGCTTCCAGGACGTAGCGCTTCAGGTTTTGCTGTCCGTCGAAGCAGCCCAGATAGAGGCCATGGGTGTCATTGTAGTAGGCATCGAACTGCATGCTGTGACCCGAGCGGTTCGGTTGAAAGCGTCGTTCTTTCCCGAGAATGCCGTTCCCGATCGGGTTCTGAACAAGGCGGCCGGTGAAGCACGGGGTTGCCAGGTAGTCATTAGCCAGATCTCCATTCGGTGGGGCCACGCCCTGAACGAAAGGAGCTGTTACGTAGAACGCGGTGTAACGGGAACTGCGGTTCGCGATCGTGGTTCGGAAGCGGGCGAACGGATTGCCCTTCGCGAGCGTGACAGTTACGGCGACATCCAGCACTCCGGGTTCGTCCTCGATATCGATGCCTGACCAGGACAGGGTGAAGGTGTCGCCGTCGTGCTTCGTGGCGCAGGTTGCTGTTACTCCGGTGGCTGTGAGCTCGAGGACGTCCCCTTGACCGGCCGAGTCATCGCGCGAGGCGCCGCTGTCGTCCTGCTCCGGATCGAGGCACAGACGGGTCGTTTCGGTGGGGTCGGCGGTCGCGATGGGGATCTTGCGCAACTGGACCTTCCACAGGCCGGTGGGGGCCGGGCGGTTGACGAATTCCCAACCGTAGCGGTTACGCAGGGTAACGATTGCTCCACCCTTCTCCGGCGGGGCAAAGCCCACCGCGATCAGGCCGTTGCTCAGGCGCGTGTCGATGGTCCGAGGACGCGATTCGGGCACCGCCGCCCCCCCAGGAGATTTGGAGGATCTGGGGATGGATAGATGCACGCCATCCAGAGAGATCTCGCCGGTTACGCGGAAGAGTGTCCTGGTCCAAGCTGTCCCTTGAGGCGGAGGCGCCTCCAATTGGTGGGCTGTCCATGTTCTGCCGGCATCTTTCCAGGGATTGTCCTTCACATTTGGGAAGGCGCCGATCTGTCTACGTCGTTTGTCATAGAAGGCGAGTACGGCTCTGAGTCTGCCTGGTCCTTTCGTCTGGTAGGTCAAAACTACCGGGACGGCACGCTTCAGGCGGATCAGATCCACTCCAAGCAGGTAGGCCGGTTTGGTTTCATCAACGTTCTTGACGGTCACGATGTGTGTGCCCTCCGGGGCGTCGGCGGCTTCTGCCCAGGTGAGCGTCCCTTCCTGCACACCGGGTCGGTTGTAGACTCGCCAATTGTCTGGATGGACGCGGTCGGCTGAGCGTTCGAAGCTACCGTTCCCGGGGATGTTGTCCGGGCCATGGTTTGGTGGGGCTGGGGGCCTCTCACGGTCTGCCCCGCCATTCCCGCGGTTGAGGAGGAGAGAGAGCCAGGCAGGATAGGTGTCCCCGTACACCGTGCCTGCACCGGCCATACCAGCCCCATAGGTGATGCTGTCCCCGAAGCACAGTACGCTCTCTCCCGGTTTGACCCGATCGCTGAGGGTTTCTGCCATGAGTTCGCCCATGGTGCGGTAACCGTCAGCCGTGAGGTGGACCCCGTCTTTCAGCTTGCTGTTGCTCATGTTGCGGACGAGGCTTGCTGCTGCATCCGCGTCGGAACAGTGTTCGTTCACGCGTTTACGTAGGTCGGCCAGGGGGAGTGAGTTGGCTCGGGCGATCTCGCGAATTGCATTGTCGAACTGGCCCAACCAGGCATCAAAATTATCTTCCGGGTGGTTCGGGTGGCGTTGCTTGACCAGATAGCCAACGATGGGATTGGGGGTTGTCAGCACGATCGTCTTGACCCCGAGGGTTCGTGACCTGTCGATGAGCGTCTGCATGTTGGTTCGGAACTCTTCCAGAGGGACGAGCTTCCCGGAGTTGAGTGCGTCGTTCATAGAGAAATACAGGATCAGGTGGTCAGGTCTGACCTCGGCGACATCCCGTTCGAAGCGACGCAAGGCGTCGCGTGTGGAGTTCCCGCCGATACCTTGGTTGATGACCAATATGTCTGGCGTTGGGGCTGCGGCTGCGAGGCCGCAGACGAGGGCCACACTGGTGGTGAGCATGGTGGTGCGTTTCCTGATCGTGAGAAGGAGGGGGGCGATGTCGTTCATTGGCCTGGGGTGTCCTGGACTGGAAAGGGGGCTGCCGATCGTGCCAATGTAGCCTCTTCCACGGGCCTCCGCACGGCTGGTCTGCCCTCCGACTGCGGATCAGGCGGCCGTGGAGGAGAAGACGCCACTCAGTTCACCCGTCCCGCGAGTTGGTTCGGTTGCTTCCAGCGGATGCGGGTGAGGTGGAAGCCGGGAGTCGGCTTCTTCCCCCCGACAGTGATCCAGGTTTCCTGCCTGTTAACGGTCGTCGCATCGAAGTTCCCGATTGCGTATCCGCGTTCCGGTACGACGATCTGCTCCGTCCTGCGGAGTACGCAGAGGCGTTTGGGGTCGACCTGGGCCATGAACAGCGGCGCTCGGTGACGCATGATGTGGTCGTTGTCGGCCCCACGCCTCGTGTAGACCAGGTACAGTGCATCACTGTGTGTCACCCACTTCTGCTGGGTGTTGTAGCTGCCCAGGTCTGTACCGTCGTCAAATACCCACGCTTTGTGGGCGGCGAAGTCGAGGCCGTCATCGCTGACAGCGACATAGCCTTTCTGATCGTTCCGCATGGTCATGTAGTACCGCCCGCGGAAGACCGTGAGGGATTTCTCGTAGAGACCTCGGCGGACGGGGTGGACCAGTTCTTTACCCAGTTTGGTCATCGTGAGTTCTTTGCCGTCAAACGCGCAACGGACCACGATACCTTTGAGCAGGAACGTTCCGGCGCCCTTGCGGTCCGTGTAGTAGACGGGGATGAGCAGTGAGCCATCTGGTTCAGTGAGCCATTGGCCATGCGTGCCGCAGAGGAAGTACTGGTCACGGTTGCCCAAATCCAGGCGCTGGGGTAATGACCAGTTCTTGCTGTGTGGATCATAGGCAGAGACCATCACATCACGACCGTGGCTCTTGTAGGCGAGCTGCTTGCCGCGGTATCGGGTGGAGTGTCCGATGGCAAGGACTTTGGCAGTTGGTGCGTGGTAGCCGAGGGTGAAGTCGCAGATGCCTTCAGTGATGCCGTCTTCGTGTTGGCGCCAGCCGAGGGCAGGCTCCTGGCGGGGAGATGACCACGTCTTGCCTGCGTCAACGGTCGCGCTGACGCTGAATCCGGAGAAGTAGTCTGAGGCCCCGGGGAGAGCCCGTTGCACGGTCATGATGGCGTGGATCCCGTCGTCCTTGGCGGGGATCGCTGTCGGGCGCGGCTGGAACCAACTGCCTTTGGCCCCCACCGGTTGCTGCACATAGTCGAAGATGATCGTGTACTTCTCCGTCTCCCGGGCACTGCCGTCGATCCTCAGTTCTGCGCCGTGAGCAGCTGTCATGATCAGTACTCCTGTGAGTCCCAAGGACCTGCTATTCCACATATCTGACCGTCCCTATGGCTTGTTGATGGGAGGCGTCCGCGTGCGCCGGGGCCTTACCGCACTGTAATGGCGGACCGGCGTGCTTCACAGCCGGGCTCGAACACTGCCTTGACGGCAACTGTCTGTTGCGGTTCGGACGACCGTCCGTTGTTTGATTGCGGTCGGCGGTCGGTCGCCTACATTGTGGTGTGCGGGAGGCGACCGCGGAGGGGAGTGAAGATATGACCTGGAGAATGGCATGAAATGCTATCGCACGTTCACGGTCTGTGAGTTAGGACCGTCCCAAGAGACATTGCCATTCGCGTCACATGGTAGGACGCTGCGTCGTGAGGAGAATTCCCGACTATGAACCATGAGATTGAGCGCAATCTTGGCGAACAGCCTATCGTGCAGATCATGGCCGAGCATGGTCTGCGCGCGCCGGATCTGGTCTCGGCCTCCACCGAACAGATTACCCACAAGATGGTGGCCCGGGCCTGCAAAGGAAGACGCCTGACTGCGAACAGCAAAGGTAAGGTTTGCAGGGCACTGAATGCGTGCACTGAGAGACCGTATGCCATGGCAGAGCTGTTCACTTACTGAACGATTCCCTCAGAGATTGCGTGGCATGGGGCGATCGCTGGGGCTTCGAAGGGCACGGAGTGTGTCCGTGCCCCGGGAGGAATGGGTTTGACAGATCCAGGGACTGCGACGGATCGGACACTGCTGCCGCGGCACGTGGACACGGAGGTGGCGTGTCTCGACCTCGCAGAACGTCCATTTTCAGTCTGTCCGCTGTTCTCTGACGGGATGGTGCTTCAGCGGGATCAGGAGAACTGGGTCTGGGGGACTGCGCCGAGGGGGGCTGGCGTGGTTGTTGAGGTGGATGGGGAACGCTTCCCTACACGTTCGGGCGAAGACGGTCGATGGCGTGTGGTGATTCGGTCGCTGCCGGTCGGTGGTCCCTACACGATGACCGTCTGCTCCGGGGGCCGGACGATTGCCATCGCGGATATCCTCTCGGGGGACATCTGGCTCTGTGCCGGACAATCGAACATGGAGTGGCCGCTTGCGAAGATCGACAGCGCCGAGGGCGAAATCGCGGCTGCTCAGTACCCATCAGTTCGTTACTATGGCGTGTCACATGCGGCGAGTTCGGTGCCGGTTCACGATCTTCCGAAAGGGGATCGCTGGCACGCCTGTTCTCCGGCCAACGCCCAGTGGTTCAGCGCCGTCGGCTACTTCTTTGCCCGGGATCTCCACCTGGGTCTGGGCATCCCTATTGGCCTGATCGACAACAGCTATGGAGGCACGTGTGCCGAAGCCTGGACCAGCATCGATGCAGTTCGGGCTGATCCCTCCTTGCACCCCATCCTCGCCCGACACGATGGCGCGACGGCTGACGAGTCGGCGTACCAGCAGTCTGTCGAAGTCTGGCGGAAAGATGTCGCAGAGTGGAACTCTCTCCCTGAGGCCGAGCAGACGCAGTGGCCTGTCATGCTCAAATGGTGGCGGCGGATCCGACCGCCCTATGGTCACCCCCACTGCGTTGATGGTCCGGGCAGTCTGTTCAACGCGAATGTCCATCCGTTGAGCCGTTACGGCATAAAGGGCGTCCTCTGGTATCAAGGGGAGAGCAACGTGGACCGGGCCAGCGAGTATCGCGCATTGCTCGCGGGCCTGATTCAGGACTGGCGTGCTCGGTGGAGCCAGCCTGAGCTGCCGTTTCTCGTGGTTCAGCTGGCGAACTGCGGCATGCCCGAGGAATGCCCTGTCTCATCGCCGTTGGCCGAGCTTCGGGATGCCCAGCGGAACGTGATCGGGGGAACCAGTGGGGCGGCGTTGGTCGTTACCATTGATGTTGGGGACGCCACGAACTGTCACCCATCGAACAAGGCTCCAGTGGGGCATCGGTTGTACTTGGCGGCCCTTTCGGTCGCCTACGGACGGCGCTTGGTTTCCTCGGGGCCGATCTATGAGCGCATGGAGGTTGAAGGTGAGGAAATTCGGCTGTATTTCTCCTCAGCCGGTCGGGGTTTGGTCGCGCGAGGCGGGGGTCCTCTCAGGCATTTCGGTGTCTCCGGTCCGAGCGGTCGGTTTCTTCGGGCCAATGCCCGAATTGAGGAGAACGCAGTCGTTGTGTACCATCCCGAAGTGACCAATCCCGTGGCCGTCCGTTATGCCTGGAGCGGGAATCCGGACGGCTGTAATCTGTACAACGAGGAGGGCCTCCCCGCGTCTCCCTTCAGGACCGATAGTGCCCTTCTCTCATAGCGTTCGGCTCGCTGCCGGCTCTCTGTGGAGCTGCTCTGGACGCGTGATGGGAAGGGAAGGAGAGAATCTATGGCCAGCAGCCCCGACATTGTTTTCATTTTCTGCGACCAGTGGAACGCCCGCTATCTGGGGTGCGCTGGTCACCCACAGGTGCGGACACCGCATCTTGATGCCCTGGCGGCCAATGGGTGTATGTTTGACGCGGCGTATACACCGTCGCCAGTGTGCATGCCGGCGCGGGTCTCTCTTGCCAGTGGCCTCTATCCGCACACGCACGGATTCTTCTCAAACTACACAGGCAAGCTCTTCCCTGCGGAGCAGGTGACTCTGTTCCGCTGTCTGCAGGGAGCGGGGTACACCACGGCCAAGATTGGCAAGTACCACTATTTCAGCATGGAGTGGGGGCAGGACTACGAGGAGTACCGTGACTACTACGACCAGCTCGGACTGGACTGGGCGGAAGAGACGTCTACCCCGTTTCAGGGGCCGTTCCTGAACACGGCCTATAGTCGGCTGTTGAAGGAACGGGGACTACTTGACGCCTTCATCACGGACATTGGGGACCGGTACGTGGATGGGCAATACGCGGCGCGGCCGTCTCCGCTGCCGCCGGACCTCACTCCTGACGGGTACGTCTGTCGGCAGGCGCTTTCTTACCTGCGAGGCGCACCGAACGACAGACCGCTGTTCCTCTGCGCCAGCTTTCCCGGGCCGCATACGCCGCTTGGCGCACCTGGAAAGTATGCGGAGATGTACGACCCGGACGATGTCATTCTGCCTCCGAACTACGACGAGAAACGCTCCAAGCATGCCCCCCAGGCCATTGCCGAGATGACGGCTCAGTACATGGGCAAGATCACCCATCTCGACGACCGCGTGGGCGAGATCATCGAGGCTCTGAAAAAACGTGGCAGCTGGGAGAACACCGTGGTCGTGTTCTCGGTCGATCACGGTGACCGCATGGGAGAACATGGGATCGTTTCCAAGTGTGGTTTCGAGGAAGGCTCTGTGCGCGTTCCCCTCATCATCGGCGGACCGGCTGTACCCCTGGAGACCCGCGGATTCCGCAGCGCGTCGCCGGTTTCGTTCCTCGATCTGTTTCCCACGTTTCTGGATCTTGCCGGGGGCGACATCCCCGACTACTGCCAGGGCATGTCCCTGCTGCCGATTGTGACAGGTCAGGCCGATCACGTTCATGACGCTGTCTTCTCGGAGATCGCGAACGGTAAGAGCTTCAACTACATGGTTCGGGACCGGCAGTGGAAGTGGTACACCCACGGCAGGAGTGGAAAGGAGTGCCTTTTCGACATGGTGACTGATCCCCGCGAGACAGACAATCTGGCCAGTCAGCCGGGGCATGCGGGAACGACTCAGCGGCTGCGCGACCGACTGCTGACGTTCCTGATGTCGACTCAGTTGAACCACGCGCGGGGCTACCGAATCCTCTTTGACCGTATCGGGATGACCTTCCCAACTGAGGACCACGAAGAGCGCAAGCGCATTATCCACAAGCGGCTGTGCGAGGTCCATGACGCGTAGAAGGCCGGTTGCCAGTTCCGATTACCGCCCGTATATTCACTTTGGAAGGACGGACGGCTGAGACAGTGCGACAGAAGGGTCTCACCGACTGGCGTTGTGGTGTTATCTGAGTGCTGCGGGGGCGCAGCACGTATCTCTGCAGATACGCCTCTACCGTCGGTCTTTATTGTGTTTCGCGCGGAGTTCACTGCGCCTGCCCTGCGGGCCCACTGTGACCCAGGAGGTCTGTGAGCAGAGGCGGGTGCGCGAGCCCTTGGGAGCGGCTTGACGCGTGCGGTGGAGCTGGGGTGAGGGGAGTTTTGGAAGAGGGTGGGAGAAAGTTTAGCAGCTAAACAGGCCACAACTGTGCCATGGACGGGTGGTTTCTCGTGGTGGATTTGACGCCAGACAGAGGTGGGGCAGGGGGGAGTCGCAGAGAAGGGCGACGGAGCGCGTCTGGTCGAGGGGCTGAGCTGGAAGCACTGAACCTGTCGTTGCGGGAGGAGGTCCGACGACGTGAAGCCGCCGAGAGGGCTTTGCGTAAGGCCGAAGGGAGCTACCGGAACCTCATCGACTCGAGTGCCGATGGGATGATCGTCGCCAGTCCGGAAGGGATTGTGCGGTTCGTGAATCCCGCCGCGGAGGCACTGTTCCACCGACCGGCGAAAGGTCTGGAGGGGAGAGCCTTTGGCTACCCGTTGGTTGCCCCTGGGGAGTCCACGGAACTGGATATTCTCGGTGGAGAGCAGCTGGCCGTCGCTGAAATGCGGGTCACGACAACGGAATGGGAAGGCGAATCATGTCTCCTGCTTGCGCTTCGGGATGTGACGGAGCGGAAGCAGGCTCGGGACGAACTCAATCAGTATCGGCGCCAGCTGGAGCAGTTGGTTGAGGAACGGACGGCAAGCCTCCGGGAGGTGAACCGTGAGCTTCAGGAGGAGGCCGTCAGGCATGGGCGGACGCAAGCTGCTCTGCAGCGTTCGGAACGGCTGTACCACACAACCGTGGACCACCTCACGGACATGGTCCACGTCGTTGATCGTGACCTCCACATGCTGCTCTTCAACGCCGCCTTCTCCCGCATGTGTGAGGGGCTCCAGCTGAGCACAGAGGTCATGGGGCGGTCCGTCTTCGAGGTGTTCCCCTTCCTGCCGGCTCGGGTCCGGGAGGAGTACGAACGAGTCTTCTCGAGTGGCCAACCGCTCGTGACGCGCGAAGCGAACCAGGTAGGTGGGACTGAGATCATCACCGAAACGCGGAAGATCCCGGTTCTTGACGGTGATGCTGTGGGGCGGGTGATTACCGTCTTGCGCGACATTACCGAACAGAAACGGGCTGAGGATGCGCTCAAGGAGAGCGAAGCCCGCTACCGCCATCTCTTTGAGAACATCCCGATTGGTGTGTATCGGACGACGCCAGACGGGGAGATCGTCGAAGCCAACCAGTCTCTCTGTCAGTTGCTGGGATACTCGGATGCCGGATCGCTCAGTGGTGTGAGCGTCATCAATACCTATGTATCCACGGCGGATCGGGATCGTCTCAAGGCTCTGCTTGAGCAGGATGGCTTGATTCGGAACTATGAGGCCGAACTGCGCAGACGTGATGGAACGATTATCCACACAGCGATTGATGCTCGTGCGTTCGCGGACGACTTGGGGGGGGTCCGGTACTATGAGGGCACCATTCAGGACATCTCCGAGCGTAAACGGGCCGAAGAGGAACGGGAGGAGTTGGTCCAGACGGATAAACTGATGATGCTTGGGACGCTGGTGTCCGGAGTCGCCCACGAAGTGAACAACCCCAACAATTTCATCATGCTCAACGTTCCCGTCCTCGAGCAGGCATTTCGGGCCTGCATGCCGGTGCTCGAGGAACGCTTTGAGGAGCACGGAGATTTCGTCATTGGCAAGATGCGGTACTCGCGGATTCGGGAGGCGTTACCCCGGTTGCTGGTGGGAATTCTGGACGGATCGCGGCGCATCAAGCGCATCGTCGATGAGCTTCGGTCCTTTTCGAGGCCGGAGATGGCCGGTTCATCGGAGGATGTGGACATCTCGAGCATGGTTGACGCGGCCGTTTCGCTTACCAGCAACCTCATCGCCAGGTCGACCACGCAGTTCGTGGTCGAGAAAGCGGCAGACGTCCCCAAGGTGCGTGGCAGCTTCCAGCGTCTGGAGCAAGTGATCATCAACTTGGTTCAGAACGCCTGTCAGTCCCTGCCGGACCGGAGTAAAGGGGTCCGCGTCGGTGTCGGTGTCGATGTCGAGAGACGTGTTGTCGTGATCTCTGTCGCGGACGAAGGAGCAGGAGTCCCGGCTGACTCCATCGGGAGACTCACCGAGCCCTTTTTTACGACGAAGAAGAAGACTGGTGGAACGGGGCTGGGGCTTGCTGTATCAGCGAAGATCGTTGAGGAGCACGGGGGGACCCTTGACTTTGTTTCGAGCGAAGGCGTGGGCACGACGGCAACGGTATTTCTACCCGTTCCTGATGGGGAACTCGACTGACTGAGGAGGGATGATGAACGCAGACGTATACCCCGACTACCCGATCCTCGTTGTTGACGATGAAATAGAGGCTTTGGACAGTTTCGAGATGTCGCTGTGCTCACACGGGATCAACAACACACTCACCTGTAACGATAGCCGTGAGGTCATGGCACAGGTGCGGAAGCAACGCCTCTCTGCCGTTCTTCTGGACCTGGCCATGCCGCATGCGACGGGTGACGAATTGCTCCGTCAGATCACCTGCGATTTCCCGGAGCTGCCGGTCATCGTTATCACTGGGTTCAATGACGTCACCCGGGCCGTGGACTGCATGCGGCACGGTGCGTTTGACTACATGGTCAAGCCTGTCGAAGGCAGTCGGCTTTCCTCCGGTGTCCGGCGGGCGCTTGAGTTCTCCGAGCTCAGGCAGGAGAACGACTCACTCAGGGAGGGGCTGCTTGCCGGCAAGCTGACCGGCCGGGAAGCATTTGGGGATATCGTTACCGGAAATAGGTCGATGCATGCGATCTTTACCTACGTGGAGGCTATCGCAAGGACGCAGCAGTGCGTCCTGATTACCGGCGAGACCGGTGTCGGGAAGGAGTTGATCGCCCGAGCCATTCACCGGTCCAGTGAACGCGGAGGAGCATGGGTGGCAGCCAATGTCGCCAGTCTGGATGACCAGATGTTCTCGGATGCGCTTTTCGGTCACACGTCTGGTGCCTTTACCGGGGCGACCGGCACCCGTCCCGGGCTGATAGATCGGGCCTCTGGAGGGACGCTGTTGCTGGACGAGATCGGCGACCTGTCCCCTTCCTGTCAGGCAAAGCTCTTGCGTCTCCTCCAGGAACGGGAGTATTTCCCGTTAGGTGCTGATGTGCCCCATCAGTCGACCGCCCGCATTGTGGTGTCGACGAATCGCGACCTTGTGAGCTTGCAGGAAGAGGGCGAGTTCCGCAGTGATCTGCTGTACCGGTTACGCTCACACCACGTCCATGTACCGCCATTGCGAGAGCGGCTGGACGATGATCTCGCCCGGCTCCTTGACCACTTTCTGGTCAAGGCCGCGTGCGCTCAGAGGAAGCGCCGCCCCGCCTCTCCAAAAGAGCTGCTCCCTCTGCTGCGTACGTATGACTTCCCCGGCAATGTGCGGGAGCTGGAGCTGATGGTCTTCGACGCGGTCAGTCGCCACGAGAGAGGATCTCTGGCGCTTTCCAGCTTTCGTGAGCATATCTCGCGATCGCGGCCAGGTCATGCGCCACGCATTCAGTCTCCTCCCGCAGGGCGGCACGGCGTGCAGTTTCCCAGTCCGTTGCCCACGATAAAGGGGACAACCCAGTTGCTCATCGACGAAGCCATGGCGCGAGCTCACGGGAAACAGAGCCTGGCGGCGATGATGCTCGGAATCACTCCGCAGGCGCTCAGCCAGCGTTTGCGCAAGTCCCGCGCTGAGAAACGTGGCTGAGGTTCCCCTGCCACTGGGGCACCGGCTTTCTTCGGGCCGAGCGGCGAGGCCCTTCCGGGTTAAGCAGGGTTGATTGATCAAGAAACATTGATTAGCCGCGAGGGTGTTTAGAAACGTCTTTTTCGATGCTGAGAATCAAGAAATATTGACATTGGAACCGACCGTGACGTGACGTGTTACAGCGCTCTATTGCGCTGCAGGAAAGGGAGATGTGGTCTATGTCGCGAGTGATGGCGTGCCGAACGCTAAGCAACCAGGCGTAGAAGTGGAGGTCGCGTTTGCGACTGCACGTTCGTTGGGGTTGTCTGGGCACAGACGCGGGTTGAAGCCGGGAGGCATTTTCGGAGTCAGGGCGTTCTCGGAGGAGCCGTGCGTTGCTTAGCCGCGTGCGTTCCCGGGTGCGCTCAACTCGTCCGCTGTCATCCGTGGCACCAGCGTTCCATGGACGCTCCCCAAGGGCCGAGTCCCATCGCATCCGGTCTCTCTGCTGAGGAAAGTGTGGTGAGGAGTTCCCACAACAATGAGGTCCCGCCGTTTCAGCTGTTTGTCATCAGCTGTGACCGGCGGTTGGTGAAGCGTGTGGACCATCTGCTTTCAGGGAGTTCATGGCGTGCTTTCGAGCGCCGGCATTCGGATGACCTCGATGCGGCCTTGAGGACGCTTTCCCGCAAGCCAGCTGAGCTCGTCTTGCTGGACCTGGAGCTGCCCGGTGATCGTGGGATGCAGACCTTGGTCAAGCTCAGGCAGGCGCTGTCCCGTGTGCCGGTCATAGCCTTGACAGATTCGAGCGATGTCGGACGTGGTGTCCTCGCGCTTCGCCATGGTGCCCAGGACTGCATACCCCGCATGCGCCTGAAGGAAGCAGCGCTGACGCGCAGCATCCGCTTTGCGGTCGAGAGACAGCGTCGGGAGCAGTCTCTCTGTGAATACATCCGTGAGCTCAATGCCACCCAGGGCCAGCTTCACGCTCTGTTGCAGACAAATGCGGACGGACACGTGGTGGTTGATGAGGAAGGTGCCATTCTCTACGCCAATCCGGCCGCCGAGCTTTTGTTTGGGCGCGACGAAGCGGATCTGCGGGGGAGCTCTTTCGGATTCCCTGTTGCAGGCCAGGATCTGGAGCTGATTGACATCTTTCGGAAGGGAGAGTCGGTGACCGTTGAGATGCGTGTGGCTCGCAGTCGTTGGAACGGCGAATCGGCATTCGTGGTGTCTCTCCGGGACGTGAGTGCTCGGCGACCCACTGAGGGAGGGGGGGCGCATACCTCCTTGCCTCAGGCCGACCTTCCTGACAGTGCCCCGCATGATGGATCTGAAGACGGGGGCCTTGAGTTGACAGAGCATTATCAGCTAGGGAACGATGGTACATGAGGACGTGCATTGCTGCCATTGTGATTCCTGCCGTTCTGGCTACTGCGGTGGCCATCTACGTCCTCGACAGTGGAGAGGAGGCGGCTGCGACGATCAGGGTCGGCATTCTCCACTCTCTGACCGGAACCATGGCAATCAGCGAGAAGTCGGTGGTTGATGCCACGTTGCTTGCGATTGAGGAGATCAATCGTGAAGGAGGCGTCTTGGGCAGATTGATTGAGCCGATCGTTCTGGACGGAAAGTCAGACTGGCCCACATTCGCGTCTGCGGCTGAACGGTTGATCGCTGCAGAACAGGTTGCCGTCGTTTTTGGGTGTTGGACGTCCGCAAGCCGGAAGACCGTGAAGCCGGTGTTCGAGAGACACGACCACCTGTTGTTCTATCCGGTTCAGTATGAGGGGCTGGAACAGTCAGCCAACATCGTTTACACCGGCGCGACACCCAACCAGCAGATCATCCCGGCTGTCACGTGGTGTTTCGATAATCTGGGCCGGACGTTCTTCCTGGTGGGGTCCGATTACGTGTTCCCTCGAACTGCCAATGCGATAATCAGGCACCGGGTCGAGGCCCTCGGTGGTGAGATCGTGGGAGAAGAGTACGCCCCGCTCGGGGACTCCGATTTCAGGAGCGCCGTTCAGGCTATTCAACGAAGCAAACCCGATGTCATCCTCAATACCATCAACGGCGACAGTAATGTCGCATTCTTTCGTGAGCTTCGTCTTGCCGGCATTACCCCGGACCGGACCCCCACACTGTCGTTCAGCATCGCCGAGAACGAGCTCCGGGTCCTGGGGGCGGAGGGCGTTGTTGGCGACTACGCCTGCTGGAACTACTTCCAAAGCGTGGCCACGGAGGAGAACGGGGCATTTATCGCGAGCTTCCGTCGGGAATACGGGGCTGATCGGGTCGTGGATGACCCCATGGAAGCGGCCTATCTGGGCGTCCACATCTGGGCTCAGGGCGTGAGGGATGCCGGCACAGCCGATGTGGTCCAGGTACGGCAGGCCATTCCCGGGCAGAGCTATGACGCGCCGCAGGGCCTGGTGCACATCGACGGCGACAACCGCCACACGTGGAAGCGAGTGAGGGTGGGGAAGATCCGGGAGGATGGCCAATTCGACGTCGTGTGGGACTCGGGCAAAGCAGTTCGCCCAATGCCGTTCCCCGCCTACAGGTCAAGGGCGGAGTGGGACCGCTTCCTTCAGGACTTGTACCGGGGGTGGGGCGGAAGCTGGGCAAACTCGGGAAAGGGATGACCATGCGAGCAGCAATCTCCATAGCAGCGTTCTTCTTGGTCACAGGCTGTGGCCTCTCTGCCCGGGCTGCCGGCACTGCGCAGAGGCAGCCCATTAGGGCCATCTACATCCCGCTGGCCGACCACTATGCGGGGATCGTGGCCTACGAGACGTACAGAGAGCAGATGAAGGAAGCCGAGTACACAATCGAGCGGGTGAAGAGTTGGCCGCTCCTGCGCGCGTATTTCATGTCCGGTGAGGTGGATTTGGCCTACATCATATGTCCCATGGCCATGGACATGTTTGCAGAGAAGCCGAACTTCCGCTGGGTGAGCCTGCTGCACAGAGATGGGAACGCTCTCGCTATCAACGAGTTGCTGAACAAGGATGTGAATCTGCCTGAGAGCCGTCTTGAGCGGAAACCAGACGGCAGGGTTGCCCAAGCCTACAGCAAAGCGAAGCAGGAACTGGGGCGCCCCAGTGAGTGCGGTGTGCCGTCTTTGTTGGCGACCCACACCGTCGTGCTCTACAAGTATCTCAGGGACAACGGCAAGGGCATGAATCTGGGCGTCGGCTCAGACAGCGATGTGCTCGCCATCGAGGTCGCGCCACCCAAGTCACCATCGTTCATCAAGAAGAAGAACGCGCGCGGCATCCCGGCAAGTTTCGAGCAGTCGTTGCCCTGGGTGGATGTCGTCGAGACGAAGGGCTTCGGCCACGTGGCGTGGTACTCCAAAGACGTCATCCCCTGGCCGCACGGACACGTCGAGTGCATCGTGATCGCCACTGACGTTTGCATCAGGACCAAAACGGCCGCTCTCAAAGAGGTCATCAGCTATCTCCACCAGGCTGGGCAGGATATCGAGACAGCGCGCCGCAAGGGGGGCAAAGCGATGATCACCATCTCGGACATGGTCCGCAAGCATATCCCTGAGCACAATCAGGAGGCCATCATCCAGAGCCTCCGGCCGGACCTGAACGTTATCAACTACTCTCACCTGAACGTGGACACAGCAGGTCTGAAGACGATCATGGATCTGGCCGTGGAGGGGGGAATCCTGAAACACCCAATCGACATTGATGCCTTCGCGGACGAGCGTTTCTCAACCCGTCTCACGGACCAGGCCGGGGCGAGCTCGTACGTGGACTACGTCGGTGTCGGGGAGAAGATCACCGAAGCGATGCGGAAACGGCTGGAGATACGGATCAGCGTGCTGCTGAGGCACGCGGCCAACCCTCTCATCGTTCGTGCCGTCGCCGAGCACAACGCCAAGGGATTGAGCCTCGACGAGATCAAGCTGGTCGACAGACAATGGCTGGCAGGCGAACAGCAGGAACTGGCCGATGCTCTGCGGGATAATCCCGTCGGACGTTTTCTCCGAGACGAACTGGTGGGCGCGGAGCACGTTTACACGGAGGCGTTCCTGTGTGACACGAATGGGGCCACTGTCGGCGAATACCCAAGAACCAGTGACTACTGGCAAGGCGACGAGACGACATTCGTCGAGTGCTACAACGGCGGTGACGGCAAGGTCGTTGTCGGGCCACTTTTACACGATAAGAGCACACAGAGCTACTCGATTCACGTTTCGGTCCCGGTCCGGGATGGGGGCAGAACGACTGGGGTCTTGGTCGTTGGTCTCCGGAACATCGAGTGACCGGAAGGGGTGATGGTGACTGACATGCAACAGGAAACATGGCTGAATCGCTCTCGCTGGGGGCTTGGCACGACTCTTCTCCTCTGGTTTCTGGTCCTCGCTCTCACGCCTATGGCCGTTGTCAGTATCATCAGCTACCGCACCGCCTACACAAGCCTCCACGACAGTGCCGCGTCGGCCCTGACGTCAGCCGCAGCCCTGAGGACCAAACGTATCCGTTCATACTTCCGGGAGATTCTCACCGATCTGAGGCTGCAGGCCGAGATGCAGGCGAACACGCAGTTCCTGGGCGAACTCATCGGTGCCTTCGAAGGAAGCGGTACAGGGCTCAGCGAGTTCGTCAGGAGTTTCAGGTACGCGAAGATTGTCGACGAGAGTGGCGCGGATCTGAGAACGTTCCGCAGGACCTACGGGTACCACGACGTATTCCTGATTGACCCACGCGGCAACGTTCTGTTTACGGTTGCAGGCGAAGCTGATCTGGGTACCAACCTGTTCAAGGGGCGGTATTCCGGTACGCTCTTGGCCGCTGCTTGCCGGAGAGCCCTCGAGACAGGTCGGGCCGTATTCTCCGACTACGAGTTCTACGAGCCTTCCGGCCACACGATCGCCGGCTTTCTTGCTTCCGTTCTCCTCGACGATGATGGCGGAACCACTGGTGTGGTGGCCATCCGAGTACCCATTGACCGGATCGACGCGATCATGCAGGAGAGAACGGGGCTGGGCGAGACAGGTGAGAGTTACCTTGTCGGCCCCGACATGAGGATGAGGTCGAACTCAGTGTTGGCGGAGGAGCAGACCATCCTTGGCGATGTCGTACGGACGGAACAGACTCGCACGTGGCTCAAGGAGCACGGTGGAACGGAGCGTCCGCTGGCATGCAAGCACAGCGCGCTCAGTCAGTATGTCGGGCGTCGCGGTGTCACGGTGCTGGGGACGCATAGCACCATCGAGGTCGGCGGGATACGCGTGGGGCTCATTGCCGAGATCGAGGCACGCGAAGCGTTCGCTCCTGCCGTCGGTCTGGGACACATTGTGATCGTTTTGCTGATCACAACTGCTGTGCTCGTGCTTCTGACCGCTGTTCCTCTTGCCAAGAGGATTGTTCGTCCCATTCTGACCCTCTCGGTCGGGGCCGGGCGTGTTGCTGACGGAGATCTTGAGGCCAGAATCGAGGTCACATCGAGGAATGAGATCGGTGAGTTGGCCGGCAACTTCAACACCATGGTTGGCAATCTCCGCCGGACGATGCGGGAGAACGAGGCTCGAAGATGGTCTGACAATGGCCGGGCCGAGCTTGGCGAGCACATGCGTGGGGGAAAGGACATCTCCACGCTTTGCGGCGATATCATCAGCTTCCTCGCCAAGCACCTTAATGCCCAGGTTGGGACGATATGCCTTGTGGACGGAGAGCGCGGAACGGAAACGGTAGACGAAGGAAGTGAAGAAGGGGGGCTTAAGCGCGCGGGAGCGGGGGCTCCCGCGTTCCTGTCTTTGGCGGGAAGCTACGCCTACACGGAGCGCGTGAGCGTGCCGACGGAATTCAAGTTTGGGGAAGGACTGATCGGCCAGGCCGCGCAGGAGGCGAGGCCTATCCTTGTTACCGACGTTCCTGAGGACTACATCACCGTCACTTCCGCGCTGGGTGAGACCATCCCACGCGCCATCCTCTGTTTCCCGTTCCTGTACGAGGGCCAAGTCGCGGGTGTCATCGAGCTTGGCTCGCTGGAGGAATTCACGGATCAGCAACTGGGATTCCTCAACCAGGTCGGTGAAGGGATCGCGATTGCTGTTCATGCAACTCGGACGCGCGAGCAGACGAAGGCCCTGCTCGAGGAAAGCCAAGCCCAGGCCGAAGAGCTGCAGTCTCAAGAGGAAGAGCTCCGGACCCAAGAGGAAGAGCTCCGTACGAGCAACGAGGAACTGCAGGCGGCTGTCGCGGAGATGGAGGAGCAACGGGACGCGATGGACGCAGCAGGACAGGCAGCGCAGGACTTCGAGCGCAGAATTCGGTTGG
>Ga0209045_1000272_pt1 | contig 64976 bp, 41 predicted proteins | sample SaaInlLV_10m_DNA_4_FD_184664 | JGI IMG/M metagenome (GOLD analysis project Ga0209045, IMG submission 184664) | Marine microbial communities from expanding oxygen minimum zones in the Saanich Inlet - Saanich Inlet SI072_LV_200m_DNA (SPAdes) (version 2) | ecosystem: Environmental > Aquatic >...
CGGCGGGGCGGCTCTCGCGCGGAACCGACTCGGCGCGAAGCGCTTGCTGCCCTTGTGGTGTGGGCTCACTCCGCCGCCAGGAAGACATACCCCAGGTATGCCTGTCTGGCGGCGGAGCACCCTCCCAGCCGCAATGGCGGCAATCAGGTGTACTCTGACTCCGACAGCTTGGTACTAGTCTCGTCGTCCGCCGAGGAGGCCGCTGCGCAACAGGTAATAGAGGAGCGTCAGAATCGCCGTGACTGCGGATGCGACGTAGGTCAGGAACGCTGCATTGAGCACCTGTGCAGCCTCGTGTCGTTCCTGCTCTGTCACGATTCCTGACACCACCATTGCCTTCTTGGCGCGTGCTGTGGCATTCCACTCGACCGGCAGCGTCACAATGGCGAACAAGACGGCCATAAAGAAGAGCCCGACCCCCACCATTAGGAGTGGCCTGCTGCGCAGCAGGAGGCCCAGGAAGAACACGATGTAGGAGAACCTGCTGCCGAAGTTGGTGGCCGGGACGAGGACTGATCGCAGGCCGAGCATGGTGTAGTTGGTGGCGTCCTGCATGGCGTGTCCCGCTTCGTGGCAAGCCACGCCAACCGCGGCAAGGGAGGAGCTGCTGTATACCTGTTCTGACAGCCTCAACGTCTTGGACGAGGGATCGTAATGGTCAGTGAGCATGCCCCGAACGGGCTCGATGACCACATCGCGGACACCTTGTTCGGCAAGCATGGTTGCGGCTGCCTGGGCTCCGGTCAATCCCCGACCTGAACGAACTTGAGAATAGCGGGCGAAGGTTGACTTCGTGTAGAAGGATGCCCACAGAGCGAACAAGATACCCGGGAGTGCGAACACGAAGTACATCGGGTCAAAGTAATACATTCCATCTTTTCCTGGCGTTAGGGGCGGTCGTTCAGAGGACCGTCTTCAGATCATTTCTGCCCTTCTTGGACACGCTCTCAAGCGCACAGTTTCCCAACCAGAAAGAGCGCCACGGCCACGAGAAGTGTCAACGTGGGGATCTCGACAATATAGCTCCAGACCAGGAGCTTCGACATGGCCGTTTCATTGCGGTTGTGTATTTGGCACATGACAGCCAGATTTGTGGCTGGGGGGACACCTGCCTCGATGAGCAACACGAGGAGACACATGGGGTCGTTGGGGATGACCCCAAGATGGAAAAGCCCCAGCACCAATGGGATCCCCAGCGCGGGAAGCAACACGTAACGTCCGACGCACACGGTCGCGATATCGCGACGCCGGATTTCGGTGTTCGTTTGGCGTCGGTCTCCCAGGTTGGCGCCCAGAATGAGCAGCCCGCAGGGAATGGCAGCGGCTCCGAGAACGTTGGCTGCATCGAGGAACACCCGCAACGGGGCGCCCTCTTCGATCAAGAGCGCTCGAAACGGCGGAACGAGTCCCAGCGTGATTCCGGCAAGGACGCTCAGGACAGGTGGGGAAAGCAGCTGGCGCCAGCGCAGACGCTCGCCGTGCTCTCCTCCGAGGTAAGGGAACGCTATCCCCCACAGGCATGGGGAAAAGGCCATCAGGTACACTGAGACAAAAGCGATACCTCGATCTGCGGCCTGCGGGTCGCTCTGGAATTGCGGTGCTGCTGCCGCGACGGCTGCTACCAGCGTGAAGGGGATGTAACCGGAATTCCCGAATGCTGTGGCTGCCACCACGGCTCGGCGGAGATCCTTGCTGGGCTTCAGGAGGCGTACGAGTGCTTGCCCGATCCCCATGCCCAAGGCAGCATAGAGCAACGCGACCACAGGAATTGCGGCCCACTTACAGAGACTGTCGAGGCTGGCATTGATGCTCAGTTTGGAGATGAGCATGCACGGTAGCAGGAGCAGCAGGATCACCCGACCGAGGCTTTTGCGGAAATCCCGGTTCATCACCCCGATGCGGCCGAGCCAGACGCCTCCTGCACAGACAAGACACACGCGTGCAACAGCAAGAAAGCTGGCGGTGAGAACGGGAAGGACCACAGGGAAGCTACTCCGTGTTCACGCGGTGTCGGCTTTGGGCGGCAGCGTGAGCGGCACGTGAGGCGTCGCTACACGTTCACTTCGCCCAAGGCGTTCACGGCATCCGCGTGCCGGTTCAGTACAGGAGTGACACAGTCAGCGAGGAAGCGGTCAACTTGCTCCGGCGCCCGGCCGACAAAGCGTCGTGGATCGAGGATGTCATCCAGGCAGTCGTGAACGGCGGCAAAACGGTCGTCATCTCTGATCAGATCAATAAGGTTGTTCGGACGGCCGTGCTCTTTGACCGTTCGTGAGGCCTCCATCGAGTGTTCGCGAATCGCCTCGTGGATGTCCTGGCGGTCCCCACCGGCCTTCACGCACGCCATGATGATGACTTCGGTGGCCATGAAGGGAAGCTCAGCCTGGATATGCTTGGCGATGACGTTGGGCCAGACCTGGAGCCCGTCGGCGATGTTGGCTGCCAGCGAGAGGATGACATCCACGCCAAGGAAGCCCTGGGGCAGACTGAGACGGCGATTGGCGGAGTCGTCCAAGGTGCGTTCCATCCACTGGTTCGCATGTGTCTGAGCGGCGTTGGCGGAAAGCGAGATGACAAAACGAGCCAGCGAGCATACGCGCTCACTGCGCATCGGGTTCCGTTTGTAGGCCATGGCGCTTGAGCCGACCTGCTTCTTGCCGAAAGGCTCTTCCACTTCCTTGAGGTGGGCAAGTAAGCGGATGTCGCTGGCCATCTTGGCGGCGGACTGCGCGATGCCGGAGAGGAGTGCGAGGGCTTGGAAGTCGATCTTGCGCGAGTACGTCTGGCCGGAGACAGGTACGGAGTTCCCGAATCCCAACAGCTCCGTGACTCGCTCGTTCAGTGTCTCGACTTTGCCATGGTCGCCATCGAAAAGCTCCAGGAAGCTTGCCTGTGTTCCGGTTGTGCCCTTTACACCGCGGAAGGGGAGGTCGGCAATGAATGTCTCCACCTGCTCCAAGTCCATAAGGAAATCATAGAGCCAGAGCGTGGCACGCTTCCCTACGGTCGTGAGCTGGGCAGGTTGAAAGTGGGTGAACCCAAGCGTGGGGAGGTCTCTGTACTCTCTGGCCACATCACGGAGGCGGGCGACAACCGCAACCAGCTTGTCCTGCACAAGCTCCATGGCTTCGCGCAGCTGGATCAGTTCTGTGTTGTCAGTGACGAAGCAACTGGTGGCCCCTAGGTGGATGATGGGACGGGCCTCCGGGCACTGTTCGCCGAACGCGTGGACATGGCTCATGACGTCATGCCGGACTTCCTTCTCCCTGGCCTCGGCGACCTCAAAGTTCACGTTGTCGACGTACGCCCGCATCTGCTCCAGCTGGGTGTCGGTGATTCCCAGACCCAGTTCCTGTTCCGCCTGTGCCAGAGCGATCCACAGTTTGCGCCAGGTCGAGAACTTCTTCTGCGGTGACCAGACGGCGTTCATTTCGCGGCTGGCGTAGCGCTGGGAGAGAGGATTTTCGTAGAGATCGCGGCTCATGGGCAGTCTCATCGTTTGCTTGTTGTCTGGGGAGCTGTGGGCTGGGGGCTGATCAGCCTCGGTGTTTGAGGTCGATCCCCAAGTCTTTGCCAATCCGGACCAGGCTGTTGATCACTGTATTCGCATTGCGGATGCGGTTCTCTCTCCGCGGGATTGTGCAGCGTCGGATGAGTTCAAGGAGCATGGGGATGTCCTGCACTTCCGGGATCTCAGTGACCAGTGGATCCATTGAGTTCTCCAAGTGGAACTTGGCCTCCATCCGGGTGCTGCGCTCGCGCAAAGCGTCTTGGGCCTGAAGGAGTGGGCGTCCGCCGAAGATGACCGCGAACGTCACGCCCAGTGCGAAGATGTCGGTTGCCTCATCGACGTATTTGCAGACCAGCTGCTCAGGCGAGAGGTAGCCTGCGGTTCCGACGATAGACTGGGGTTTCCAGCCAATCGGTGCCGTGACTCCGAAATCGATGAGCTTCACCGTGCCGTCGGACACCATCACATTGGATGGCTTCATATCCAGATGGACATATCCCATATGGTGCATGAAGCGAAGCGCCAGGGCCGTCTGAAAGAAGTAATCGATCTTCTGTTCGAGCGAGAGGGATTTCTGAATGCCCTTCTCGCTGAGATCATGCCCGTCGATGTACTCCATCAGCAGGTCGTAGCCCAACTCGACCATCCATGGTTTGACTTTTCTCAGCTCGAACATGCGCACGACAGGGAGCGTGCCGTGTCCTTGCTGGAGCTTCTGGCCCACCTCGAATTCGTTCTTGATGTGGCGCACTTTCGCCGCATAGGAGACTTTGAGTTTGCCTTCTTCCTTCTTGGTCACTCCGGAGCTCGTGAGCCGGCCGATTACCGTGCGAATGGCCTTGACACAGTACTGAGCTCCGTGGTTCCCTGAGGCCAGATAGAGCACACTTTCAGCGCCCCGAGCAATCCGTTCCGTGATCTTATAGCCGAATGCCGAGGGGGCGCTGCTGGTGTCGTCGGTGTCGGTGATGGCGCCCTCATCCCAGATAAAAGGGCGTGTGCCGTCCACATCAGCGGGGGGGGGCACCATGGAGGCGGGCAGATCCGCTTGCGCGTCGACGTCGATATAGGTTCGCGGGGGCTGGTCTTGAGAAGTGGGGGCGGCACCGGCAGGCTCCGGATGGGGCTCCGGTCCAATGGGGGCAGCTGGTTCAGCGGGGCCGGACGGAGCAGCAGGACGCGGCTCGTCAAAGAGCGGGAGTCTGCGTGTTTCGCTCTTTTGGGAGCGCTTTTGCGCAGGGGCACCGTCGGATTGTGTTTCGTTGCTTGCCATCTCGACTCAGGAAAAAGGCGCATTGGCATCCAGTCCCACCGCTGGACTGCGAGAATGCCTATCGATTAAGCCTTCGCTGGGCCTAAGCCCATGCGCGATCTCAGCGAGATCCTCCCTACTGGGACTGAGCTACCCAATCCCCCGACAGGCTGAATCACTGGCCATCTTGACAAGGTGGGCCGACAGCCATGATTTTCACGTTGGGTAAAATAGCCTCGCGCACGAGGATTGCCAGAACTCGGGGCATGATCCATGGCGCGTTTCAGGGCCGTAGCGCAGGTCTCTTATTACTGTCGTATATTGGTAGTTCGCGGGTGGAACGGCGACTGCTTCTCTCGCCGAAGCGCCTGCACCCACAGCCGAGCTGGATAGTTTGGAGTAGAGCAATGGGACCGTTGAGATACGTGAGTTGGGGATGGCTTCTTGTGGGGATTCTGGCAGTGTCGGGTGCTTGTGCCCGGGAGTTGGAGTGGCGCTTCGTTTACGATGTCGAATGCTTGCACAACGCGGATCAGGTTACACTGGCAATGCCCGGGGCGAACGGGACTGAGGGGGCCTTCCGTCTAGTCCACACTCGGGGGGATTGGGCCCGTTTCAACTGGCCTCGTTTCGCTCCCGTCGATGGCCTCAGCATTTTGGTGTTTTCAGCCCGTCGTGAGGATGAAGCCCCGGGACGCATCACCGTTCGTGTCCGGCACCGGGCAGGAACCGAGTGGCAGAGCGGCCGGCTTGAGCTGACTCCGAACTGGGCGACATTCTCGCTTGAGGCGGCGGATTTTAGTCTGTTCCGTGGAGGGGAGGCGGCCACCACGCCCCCGCTTTCGTTGTCTGATGCAGTGCAGTTTCAGATTGTCCCGGACAGTTCTGGTGAGGGGAAGGGAACCTTCCTTGTCGATGAGATCCATGGGCTCCCGGAAGGGCCGAGTTTCGTAGCCGGGAAAGACGAACTGGAGGCTGTCCCGGACGCGACGACTCAGGAGTATGAACGGCTGCGTGACTTGTGCGCTCGATGGCAGTTCGAGGAGGGCCGCCTGAGGGAGGAAACAGGACAGGCCCGGGTGTGGCTGAAGAGACTCCTGGATACCCAACGCTCCTGGGCTGATGAGCGTACCCGCTCAGCGTTTGCAGCCGATGCGGCCGGTCGCAGGCATCCCTGGCAGACCTTTGGCGTCGCCACGCTGATGCCCGAGGCCGCCGATGGAGCTCAACGTCGTCTGACTCGGGTTGTGTACGACGGGATGATTGAGGCAGTTGAGAGGCAGCCTGTGGAACCGTTGGTAGAGGACTGGGAAGCTGTGACTCCCTCCGCCAGCCGTCTCTACGACGCTCCGGAGCCGGCTGATCCGGTGGTTGTTGCTGATACGGATGGCTCCATGCTCCAACACAGTCTTCGGTTCAGTGCGGCGGCCACACGCCAGACCGTTTTCACCACCATCACCTTCCCGGAGCCAGTTGATGTGACCGACCGAACTGTCGTTCTGCGCATGCGTACCAACGTGGGGCCTCTGAATGACCGCTACCCTTTCCTCTTGCGATTGTGGACGAACGACGTGAGCGGCAAAGAGTCGTGGGCTGACTTCGCCCCGAAGACAAAGCCGGAGCGGAGCTGGGACGACATCACGTTCAGCGTCTCAAGCCCCGTGAGAGGCGTTCGGTTCACTCCGTCGTCCTGCTACCGACTGAGCTTGCGCTTTGAAAATCGGCAGGGCACAGGGGAGCAGGCTTTCGACGTTGACATCAGGTCAATCCAGCTGGCGAGCCCGGACGCAGTCACGAAGACGCGCCACATGCTCCTGCGCGATCGGCTGACTGGGGTCAGGGGGGCGCGCCTGGCACGCTACCGGGTGTTTGACCGGATTGCGGCCGAGGAGCGTCGAATCCGACAGATGCCTGGCTTGTGGGAGGCCTATGCCGCCAGCTTTGCGCAGCCAATCCGACGATCTGCCGCGCCTACAGGGGGAGGACAGTCCGGGCTACCGGAGGAGTTGCCACAGGGACTACCGGAATTGGCATTGCGGGCACAGGTGACCGCTGTGGGGCAGGGCGCAGGCCTCCACGTTGCTCTGCTGGAGCCTATGCCGGCCGACGCCACTTTCTGTCTTGACGTTCGGGACATCGATGGCAAGCTTCTGGCACACGCGACGTCTCGGAAGACGCCTGTTGTGTTGCCGATCCCTCAGGTGGGGCTGTGGGCACCGGGGGCGTCCAGACTCTATCTGCTACGTGCGTGTGCCCTGCGTGGAGAGGCGATCCTCTCGAGCTCTGAGAAGCGGGTGGGCCTGCGCACTGTGACTGTCGGTCCGAATCCTGTTGGTACCACCTTGCGGCATGCGCGACGTTCTGGTGAACCGGATTCTTCCATCCTGTGGAACGGGCTCCCGCGGTTTCCCCGGGTGGCCTGCTACCACTGGCCGAAGCGGATCGAGACGGCCCAGTCCGGCGTGCGTATGCTGGGGGATCTGTGGATGGACGGATATCGGCGGTACGGCCTGTCACACCGGCCCGGTAGCTGGGATCTGTGTGAACGCTACGGGATCACGCAGTTTGCCTCGTTAGCCCCGCGATACGGCTCCGTCAAGAGTTGGTTCGATGTCCCGAGATTGGCCCGCGGGTACGCGGCCGTTTGTCGCGCGTTGCGTTCTGACGCTGACCGCGCCTTCCAGGACATGATTCAAGTGGGCAATGAGGTCGAGCTCGCAATGTGGGGCGCAGACTTGGCCGAGGCCTTGCCCGATGCTCTCTACCACCCGATCGACATGGCAGCGGAGACTCTCAGGAGAGAGGTCCAGCCATCTGCGCCGGTGATGTATGTCCGAGCCGGTTCGTTTCGGCGGGTGCCGCCGTTGCCGCACGAGCAGGTTTGTGGTGTGAACCAGTACACGGGGCGGTACGGTGGGCGGGCGGACGAAGCCGGGAGGAACCTGGCGGAGTTGGCCCGAGAGAGCATGTTGGCGGGGCGCCCCCTGATGATCACAGAGTGGAATGGGCCCAAGTACTCGTGGGCGACTCGTGGGATTGGCGGCGTCACCCGGAGAGGGGCCGCTTACTACCTCGAACAGTATTACCGGGCGATGGTTGGGACGCCGGGCATCGTGGGGTCCAGTGAGTTCACGCTGAACTGGATTATTGCCCCGTTTGAAGACCTGACTAATCAAACGCGTGAGGAAGCATGGAAGGGGCGCCCGAAGCACTCAAAATTCGGTGGCGGATACACGGCTGATCATGTCCCTGAGGTGGGCCCTCCGGACGCAGTCCGTGGACCGTGTTTCCAGGCCGCCCAGGGATTCCAAAGCCCGCTCTACGCTATCGTGAACTCCCCTGGGATGGTGGTTGTCATGTGCACCCCCCAGGCCCGAGCGGCCGCGGAGCGCATCGCCCGACCCCTTCGACGGTTGGGGAAGAAGCTCGACGTCCGGACAATCGGTGAGTCCGAGGGCTCGTTGCCGGACGCCCATGTTGTCATCCTCGCGCATCCCCGGGACACATCCCCTACGGTCGGAGCTTTGGTGGAGGCCGGGTTGGTTGAGCCAGTCCCGGCGATGGTCGGCGATGCGCCGGAGCCGACGATTCAGCGTCGTGTGCACCCGGGGTCCCCAGACTGTCTGCTTGTCCTGCTTAGTGCACCCGATATCGAGGCCTTTGGGCGCGGCACCGAGCGCTTGGAGCGAGCAGCTGAAGCGCTCGTGTCGCTGGCCGAGCTGGAGGGGGCGATGCCCCGCGTGCTCGCGTTGACGGATCCTGCTCTGGTACGGTACTACACGAGCTACATTCTTGAGTTCGCGGCTCGCGGTTATTTGCAGGGAGGGGACGACACACGTACTGCGTTTGAGCCGGACGAGTTCGTCGATGCAGGTGGGAATCTGAATGGAGTGTGGGAGGACCTTGGAGCTGTGGTGCTGGACGTGGCCCGGCCCCTGACGGCAGATGAGCTCTTCCTGGTGAATACCTTCCTTGAGCATGGCTGCAACGTGGTGATCACTCGGCCATGCTACGCTGCCAATGCCGTCTTTCGGGAGCAGTTTCCCGTGGAATTCGTCGGGGACTACGCTTTGAGTCGGCACTACAGACTCGCTGCCCCCATCCGTGCGCCGATCCCGGTCCGTGATCTTGGGGGGATCGATGTAGACGCCATTGCTCGCTTTCGCGGCGAGCATGTGGGCGCCCCTGAACTGAGCGTAACTGGGTTTCGGGCTCCGGGAGGGACTCCTCTTGCCTGGGCCGATGATGGGACTCCGGTGCTCGCGATGTGGGCGCGGGAACGCGGCCGAGTGTTCCTGATCGGTGCGGCTTGCGGGGCCGCGGCCCGAGTGCATTGGCGGGTAACCCAATCCGGGCAGACCCATCACCTCTACGACCGTGATACGGCGTGTGGCCTCGAGCGGCTGACTCGCGTTTTGGTCAACTGCTGTCGGTTTGCCATGCCGGAGCGTCGGCTCCTGCCTCGCTTGTTCGTTGACATCGAGTGCGAGTCGACGGTTGTCGAACCAGGTGACGGGGCGGTGGTCCGCGTCTGTCTGACGGATGTGGAGGGCAGGGCGGTGGCCGGTGGTCTGCGGGCACGTTCACGGCTGACGACTGACGGGCGTGCCCGGAACTCAAGTCCGTACCGGACGTTGAGCCCGGCACAGGACGGCGTTTACACGGTGTCCTGCCGTGCCGGAGAGCGCCCTGAACACGGCGCTGTTCCCGGTGTGAACAGCGTGCCTTTTGTGCTCCCATCCCCACCTGCCGGGGAGCTTCTTCTCAGCCTCCAGTTCAAGGCCTACGCGGCTGGCCACATACCCGCAGATGCGGCGGTCGCCCTGGTGGTTGCTCCCGACGACGGGAAAGGCGGGGATTGACCTGAGTGCGAGCTCTGCCGTTGTCCTGGCAGAGGGGACCTGTGAAGGCCTCCCCCATGGACGCTGTCGTTCTCGGCGTCTCCTCTACGGTTCGATGTGGCGCAGGTACTGGATGGCGTCGGCCAGCTTGTCTTCGACCGGTTCTGAACCGAAATCCTCAATGCTGATGAACCCGTCGTAGTTGATGGCGGCGAGCTCCTTGAGCATGATCGGGAAGTGATAGAGGCCTTCAGCCATCCGGCAGCGTTCCCACTTCCAGGAGGCCGTTCCGCTCTCATCCGGTTCCCCCGCAGTCGGACGATGGGCCCCGACATGGCAATGCGCGATGTACTCTCTCAGCAGGTCGATAGCGAGAGATGTTGTCTCGAAACCATCCCGGACCATGTTCTGCGGATCATAAATCACGCCGACGAGTTGGGGGTCGAACTGGCTGACGATGCGGTGTGCGAGCGAGGCACTGGGATGGATGGTGTTACCGTGGATTTCCAGGACGATTTTCACGCCTGTTCCTCGAGTGAGCTCCAACACCCGTGTGTAGCCGGCGATTGTCTCGCCGTAGATTTCCCGGTAAGGACGCGTGCCGTTGTAGCCCGACGCTGCCCCGACCCGGAAAAAAGGCGCTCCGGCTGCGACGGCGCCCTCAAGCACGAGTTTCACCTGCTCCAGGTCGGTGCACGCGACGTTGGTGGCCAGGCCTGCCAGAGCAATTCCGTGGTCGGAGAGAACGCTCCTGATTTCGGCTGCTTTCGCAGCGAAGTTCTCCGGGCTGACGTCGTTGACGTGGTATCCCCAGGGGCTCGGGCCCTGTTTCCGTTGTTCGTCCGTCACCGGGCGGACGCGAAGTTCCACGCCATCATACCCCAGCTTCTGCAGGAGACCGGCCTGTTCGGCCATGGTCAGTTCCGGCATCGCGACCGTTGTTGCGCAGTACTTCATCGCAGTTCCTTCTGTGTGCGGGATTTCTGTCAAGAGTGTGTTGCTGTCTTTTGGCGGGGCCCGGTAGGCGGGCTTCCGTGGGCCTCTCAATCGCTGTCTGTGAGCCACGACGGTGCGACACAGGCGTATGGTACACGTTGGCGCTCCAACTCCGGAGCCGCGTAGTCTAGCGCCAGCACTCTGGCCCCGCCACCGCGCGCGCCGCGATGGTCAGCGATGACATGTCCTTCGGCCAGGACAATATCTGCCCGGGCGGTGTCGGGATCGACCACGCATACGTCCGCATCGGCGCCCGTCCCCAGGTGCCCTTTGTTGTCGAGCCCGAGCATCTCTGCGGGCACAGAGCACGCTTTGCTGACCAGTTCCGCCATCGTCAATGCTCCGAACCGGACCAACGCGAAGCCCTTCTGGAGGGTGACATTGCGCGGAATCGACCCTCCATCCGTGGCGAGAGCGTTGACCACAAAGGCGTCTTCCTTCCTGGCCGTGGCCAGGCCGATGGCCGCTGCGGCAGAGTTCACCGGGAAACTCACCCGCACGTGTGTGTGCCTGGCCCTGAACTCCTTGAGGCCGTGTTGGGGCGAAGCCAGGATGATGACTCCGTTGTCCGCCACGTTGACCTGAGCCCAACTGTCGAGGATGGCCTGTTCCATGCCTTGTGATGTTCCCGGATAGCCGCCCAGTCGCAGACAGGTTTTGGTTGCGTTGCTTTTCGGGATCCCGTCGACCATCGCGGCACTGGTTCCGTTGATAGTGGCAAGATAGGACTCGGAACGGCACTGAGGGACCAGCCCGAGGGCCCGGATTGCCCGACTGGCCTCCAACAGCGGATCGCCCGTGACCTGGCCTCGGCAGTACGAGTTGATATGGGCGATGTGAAGTGGGTGTGATTCGGCGAGTGTGACGAGCTCTTCCAGACCCTCGATATCGCTGCCTGTTTCGGTGGTCCCTGCGTGGACAGCGCACCAGCAACCGATGTCGTGGGCTGCCCGGATTGCTCGAGCTGTGGCGTCGGGTGTAAGGGGATAGTGCCCACCGAGCACCTTGGTTCCGAGAGCTCCGGCGCCGATGGCGTCTCGGGTCACCTTGCGGAGTTGGTCATCTGAAGGAGCTGTTCCGTCCACGGTTTCATTGGGGATCAGCGGGAAGAGGAACCCCACCGTCAGTCCGCAACCGTGGACCAACATCTCCGGGATGGTTGTTTGGGGCCGTCCTGCCAGATCCAGAGCACAGGTGACCCCTGCCTGGGCCAGCATGCGGTAGGCCTCCGGGTGACCTGCAGTGTGGACATGACAGTCGACTAGACCGGGGAGGACGTACTTTCCCTCAGCCTCGATGACGCGCTGTGCCCGGCTGAGCGCAACACTCCCGACCTCGCTGATTTTGCCGGCAGATATCGCAACATCCGCGGGGCCGTCGATGCCATTTCGTGGGTCCACGACATGCCCACCGGTGATGATCAGTTTTTGCATGGAGCCCTTCGTTGTGCGTCGCTTCCGGTTGCGCGTGGGAGCCGGGGGCCTCTGTTCCTTCAAGAACCTACGTTATGCTTACATCGCGGGGCTTTCCAATGGGCCGCGGTATTGCGGCGGGGGCGACGGGTCGTCATATTCAGAACCGCTGTTGAGACGGACGGACTTGTGATCAGGAGCGACCGCATGGGGACACACAAATTGAGAATCCTGAGTGACTTCCGGGCAGTTTCCGCCCTGGCTGTGTTCGTCGCTGTGGGGGCATTCGCTCAGGACGGATTACTGGGGCATTGGCCACTGGATGAAGCGGGCGGGAGGGTGGCCTCAGGGGGCGGCCCTTCGGCTGTGGAGGCCAGCTTGCACGGAACAAGTTGGCACGGACGTAAAGGGAAGGGGGCGCTTGGCTTTGACGGGCGAGCCTTCGTCGAGTTTGGAGACCCGGACGATGGCCGCTTTGATTTGGGAGCGCGTGGCGATTTTGCGGTGTCCCTCTGGGTCTGTATTGCCAATGCCCCGCCTGACCAGTTCACACTGCTGGGCAAAGGGGATCGCGGAGCGAACCCGAAGCTGCTTCTCAAAGTGCTGAAGGATGGGAGGCTCCTGTTTCGCATCTCCGCGGAGGGGAAGACTGTTGACGTTAACGGCAGAACGTCTATCGCAGACGGGAAATGGCACCATGTTGTGGCCCAGGCAGACCGCGACAAAGAGACCATCCTCTTCCTTGATGGTCGTCGCGAGGGTATTGCCGCCTCGACAGCCGGAATCGCGTTTGCCAATGCCTCTTCTCTGGTTCTTGGCAAGTCGCACCAGGATGGTGCCGGTGCTCGACGTTTCCTCGTTGGCTTCCTGGATGATTTGCGGCTCTACGCTCGGTGCTTGCGTCCTCCGGAAGTCGTTGTCCTGGCTTCAGGTGTGGTGGACAGGCCTGCGGTCAAGCCCATTGAGGGGAGGGCAGCCCCGAGCTCGGGAGTTCGGAGCTCGCCTCGCGTTTTCGCCCGGCCCTATGAGACCGCTCCCGTTGCGGCCCGGTGGGAGATGGTGACAAACGGGCAAGGCGAGATGTGCGGGGAGGTAACGCCGACGAGCGCGATTGTGCAGTCCAGGCTGACGTGGGGGAAAGCGTTCATTGATGGTGACCTGCCCGGGTGCCCGGGAACCGCGCGGTTCGAGCTGAGCAGGGATGTCGTTTTGGCTGCCCCACGTCTCTCACCATGGCTTCCTGCCAGAGCGGAGGGCGACTTCATTGTCAAGCACCGCTTCACCGGCCTGGAACCTGGGACACGATACTACTACCGTGTGCGATTCGGGTTGGCGCAGACGCCGACAAAAGTGGGACAGCGATGCACGTTCCGGACGTTGCCGGGGGGGAAGGGGAAGGAACGGGTACGGATCGCGGTCGTGACCGGGATGAACTACCACAGATTCTACAACGGCAAGGTCAGTATGCGGGCGCAGGGCGAGGACAGAGAGCTGGGGTATCCCGCCTTGGCCAGCATGCTCGCTCTGGGGCCGGACTACATGGTAGGGACCGGTGACAATGTGTACTACGACACCGGCTTCCCGGCCCGGACGCAAGCTGGGATGCGGGCTAAGTGGCACGAGCAGTTTTGCCAGCCGCGTTTCATCGATTTGCTGGCCAATGTCGCGACCTACTGGGAAAAGGACGACCATGACTATCGCTACAACGACGCCGACACGACTGGGAGTCGTCCCCCCAGTCACGAGCTCGGGATCGCCACGTTCCTCGAGCAGGTCCCGGTGGTGGGGCCGGGCACAAAGGCTGCCCTGACGTATCGCACCTACCGGATGACTCGGGATTTGCAGGTTTGGTTCGTTGAGGGACGTGATTTCCGGAGCCCAAATCGGGCTCCTGTCGGGGCAGAGAAGACGCTCTGGGGGAGCGCCCAGATGGCGTGGCTCAAGCGGACGCTGTTGGCCAGCGATGCCACGTTCAAGCTTCTGGTCAACCCCACGCCGATCGTGGGCCCTGATCGCTCATCGAAGATCGACAATCACGCCAACCCCCGTGGCTTCATGCACGAAGGCAGAGCGTTCATTGAGTGGCTCGTGGATCATGACTTCCTGAAGAGAGGCTTCTACCTGGTGTGCGGCGATCGCCATTGGCAGTACCAATCGATCGATCCTTCAGGTGTGGAGGAGTTCTCGTGTGGAGCGTTCGTCGACGCGAACGCGATCGTCGGGACGTTCCCCGGGCACCCGAAGTCGAACGATCCTGACGGCAGAATCACACAGCCCTACCACCCGCGGACGGCTTCAGGCGGGTTCCTCATGGTCACATCTGATCCGGAGACGGAGGCGGCCCCGCCGACGCTGAACATCTCCTTCTACGACGAGAAGGGTGTGCTGCTGCACCAGGTCCTGAAGACGGGCGATCAGCTCAAATAGGCTCGCGGTTTCGGCTCGAGCCACGTCACGAGATCGTCCTTCATAGCCTGGGCGCAGAAGAAGTTCCCCGCAGGGGCATAGTGCCCGATTGAGTACTGATCCAGGTAGGTGTCCGGATCCGGCTTCCAGCGTGCATAGTCCTCCTGGTGGGCGTCCCTGAAGTCGATCACCGGGTATGGTCTGCGTTTCAGCCAACTCATCAGGGATTCGTCCCAATCAGGCTTGCCAAGCAGCCTGGTCTTGACGATGCCTCGGCCGTGTGACAGGACTACCATCAGCTTCTTTCCCGTCGCCTGGGTGTAAGCCTCGAACAGCTCGACAACCTTCTGCGTCGCAAAGAGGGCTGCCCGCACGTGACGTTCTCCCAGTTCGCGGGCGAGAGGGGAGTCCGGAGCTCTCAGCCCGAACAGGAGCGGCACGTTCTGGTCCGTCGATTCCACCTCTGCGTTTTTCAGAGCCAGCGTCATCTCCAGAATGGGGTCGTCCTCGAGGAGCTCCGTGATGACGTCCAGATCGGTCAAGCCGTAGAGCGCCTTAACCGTCGGACACAGGTTGTCCCTCTCTTCACACGTTCCCGTGTCCGGATCAACCCGGAGGTGCGGCAGTGTCCATGAGCATGGGGAGACAGCGCCGTGACGGATGCGTCCGCGCAAGGCGTCCAGATTTCGGAAATGGTCGTCGTTGAAGATATTCAGAACGATGTATTTGGCCGGCCGCGTCGCCTCGACGACTCGCATGCGCCGGTATGCTTGGTAGACGCTGTAGCCGCCCACGCCGTAGTTCTCGATCGGCTCGCCGATATGTGAACCGAGATACTCCTGCCACGTCTCACCGTCGCTCACCTGGTCACAGTGCGTCATGCTGTTGCCGTATGTGTGGATCCGCGCTGTTTGACCGGGAAAACAGAGGTTGGTCCGGGCGCCATTGGCGTCGTAGTTGTAGAACGTTCGCGCGCCGTCCACGCCGTCATCGCGGAATGAGTTCTTCAGCACCCAACCGACTTCCGCATCGTAGGTCCATCCCTTGTTGTTTTCCTCGATGTCCTTCTTCACGTCGCGGCACACGAAATGGTCCACCTGTTCGGTCGTGGGCAACACCTGCGCCAGATACTCCCGTGCGTCCATAGGGGGGCTCCTGTCTGTCCTGTAGGTCGGGTTCCAGAATTCCATCGTCTGGATCGAGTGGCGTTCATAGAGGGGTCGGGTTTCGCTCGGACGCGAAGTGCGTCAACGTAGCGTGGGTGACTCGGGGCTACAACGAGTGCGCCCCCACTTGGCGTTTGGTGAGAGGCTCGGTTCATCGTCGACGCAGTCGGGCTCTACTGGGGCAAGACGGCAGCGCGCCCGTACGGGGAGGCCGGGGACGTGCCGATGGATGGATCGGGTTGGCTGGTAATCAATTCCGTCGCGTGGCGTTCCCCGAGCGACGGAGTGCGGTCGAGCCTATGGCCTGAAACTGCGTTTGCGCAGGCGGATGGCCTTCGGGGTCACCTCGACGAGTTCGTCGTCGTTGATGAAGCTCAGGCAGTCTTCAAGGGCGAAAATGGTAGGCGGCGTCAGGATAACGCTGTCGTCGGTTCCGGAAGCCCGTACGTTGGACAGCTTCTTGCCCTTTGCGGGGTTGACGCTGAGGTCTCCCTCACGGCAGTGCTCCCCGACGATCTGGCCGACATAGACATCAACTCCCGGGCCCAGGAAAAGCCTTCCGCGGTCCTGCAGATTGAAGAAGGCGTAGGCCACGGTCGTGCAGGTCTGCATGGAGACGAGGGCCCCGCGCATGCGTCGTTTGATATCGCCGGCGTAGGGGCCATACTCGGCGAAGATGTAGTTCATCACCCCCATGCCTCTGGTGTTGGTCAGGAACTCTGAACGGAATCCCAGCAACCCACGCGTGGGGATCCGGTAAGTGACCCGGGCCATGCCGTGTTCTGTCTCCATGGACAGGATCTGGCCTTTCCTGGCTCCGAGCATCTCGATGACGGCTCCCACAGACTCCTCAGCCACATCAACAGTCAGGTCTTCGTACGGCTCGAACTTCTTGCCGTTTTCTTCCCGGAGGATGACCTGGGGGGAGGTGACCTGGAATTCGTAACCGTCACGGCGCATGCGCTCGATGAGGATGGAGAGGTGCAGCTCGCCGCGTCCTGACACCTTGAAGCCCATCCCATCGACGAGCGGCTCGACATGCAGGGCGACGTCCGAGAGCACCTCGCGGCTCAGGCGTTCGGCCAGGTGTCGGGAGGTCACGTAAACGCCGTCACGGCCGGTGAAGGGCGAGTCGTTGGGCAGGAAGTTCATCGCGATCGTGGGGGGGTCTACCTCGGTTGGCGGCAGTGGCTTGGGGTGATCCGGGTCGGTGTACGTTTCCCCGACGGTGATTTCGTCCATGCCTGCCACGGCTACAATCTCACCTGTCTGGGCGCTCTCGGTGGCGACCTTCTCCGTGCCTTCGAAGCGAAACACCTTTGTCACTCTGGCGGGTACCAGCGATCCATCACACCGAGCCACGGCTACGTCGTTGTTGATGTTCAACGCTCCGGCTGTGATCTTGCCGATTCCCAGGCGGCCGAGGTAGGGCGAATAATCGATCGAGCTGACGAGCATCTGGAGGCTGGCATCGGGGTTCCCCGATGGCGGCGGAACGTGCGTGATGATCTTGTCGCATAGCGGGATGAGGTCGTTGCCCGTATCGTTCGGGTCGTCCAAGGCATATCCCAGTCTCGAGGAGGCGAAGACGACGGGGAAGTCGAGGATGTCATCGGGGGCGTGAAGCTTGACGAACAAGTCGAACACTTGGTCAACCACCCAATCCGGGCGGGATGCCGGCTTGTCGATTTTGTTGACCACAACGATGATCGGCAGGTGTTGAGCCAACGCCTTCTTGAGCACGAAATACGTCTGCGGCATGGGGCCCTCTTCGGCATCCACGAGGAGGAGGGCGCCGTCCGCCATTTTCAGAACGCGCTCGACCTGCCCGCCGAAATCAGCGTGCCCGGGCGTGTCGATGATATTGATCCAGTGGCCATCGTAGACGAACGATCCGTTCTTGGAGGTGATGGTGATGCCGCGTTCGCGCTCCAGATCCATGGAGTCCATGAGTCGCTCAGCGACTTCTTCGTTCTGGCGGAACATGCCGCTTTGCTGGAAGAGCTGGTCCACCAAGGTGGTCTTGCCATGGTCCACGTGGGCGATGATCGCGACGTTGCGGATGCTGTTCTGGTCCATGTGACGTTCTGCTGTCCGTTTCGGTTCGGGGCTTGCGTGGCGCACGCTATCCCATTGTGCCTGTGCGGCAGACCGTGAGCGTCCGGGCCGAAGGCAAACACACAATATACGATCTTGGGGGGGAGTTTACTCGGCGTCACCGGGAGATTCGTGGGACAACCGTTGACGGCGACCCAACCGAGGCGGGGGGGATCACGAAGGGTTGGCTGGACGGGCAGGGCCGGCTCAGTACTGAGTCTTCCTGATGCGTCCGTAGCTGACCTCAATGCTCCGAGTGGGACGTGGAGCGGGTTGGACCGTGCGTCCCTCCAAGTAGGCTTTGGCCTGCCGGGCGACCTCGAAAATCTCAGGTGTTGGGACCATCTCAACGTTATCAAACGCCGTAGGATCACCGCTGTCGATCGCCAGCGAGTGGGCTTTCAGGACCTCTTCTGCGTGTGTTCGTGCCTTCGGATCCGCGAGGGAGCATTGTGCCAGCGCAAACGCCGCGGAAGCCAACACCGTGTCGGAATCGAATTCCATCATGCCGTCGGCGGGGATCACAGCTGTGGTGGCTTGCACCACTAGGCGTTTCATCACGGGAAGCGAGACAGGACGGGCTCGCCCAATGCTCCAGCAGGCCATCGCGCGGTCACTACTCGTGATGTGATTTGTGACTGATTTGAGGAGCGTGAGCAGTGTCTCATTGAACGCATCCCCATCGCCGATGATTCCCATGGCCCTAATGGCTGCAAGCCTTGTCTCCGGGCTCAGCTTGTCAAAGGCAAGGGTCTTGAGAATCCCATATGTCCTTGGGGCATTGAGGAGCCCAAGGGCTGCCCCCACTTGCTCCCTGATCTCCGGGGCAGTGTGGGGCGCCAGTGCGGCAATTGGGTCAGTTGCCGCGGTGGCCCGGAAACGCCCCAGCGCGAAGACGACGGCGCCAATGTTCCTGGGGCGTTTCTCCTGGGCGAGACGCGTGAAGACCTGACTGGTGTACTCTTTGGCCTCCAAGTACCCCAACACACGACACGCATGGTAACGGACGTCGGCATTGCTATCCGCGATCTTGCTTGCTACCGCCTGGGGGACCTTGATGTCACCGGCGATCGCTAGGAGGCCTTCTTCGGCCTGCATCCGGACGAGGTTCCGAGAGTCGCCGATCAAGCGGATAAGTACGCCTCTGCTGTCTCCGGTCGGGAACTTTCCCAGGCTTGCTGCCGCCTGGCGACGCACATCGGGATCGGTGTCTGCTGCCAGAGCGGGTAACAGCCCAAGCAAGTCCGGCTTCCCACGTCCGCCAACTGCTCGAGCCACTGCACTTCGGATGCTTGCGTGGGTGTCCTTCGTCAGGATGCGCGCAAGGGGGGGGGCCACCTGGTTGTCCATGCGCTGAAGGCGACTGGCCAGGGCGTACCGAGCCTGCACAGTTCCTTGCGTGCACGCCCCTTTGAGTTCATTCAGCAGGCCGGCGGCGTTGGGTTTCAGGGCCACGGCCGCCCGAGCGTCAGCGGCGACGACCGGATTCGGGTCATTCCAGAACGCCTTGAAGAACTCGGCTCCAACGCCATCGGCTCGTTCCAGCAGGACCGCCGAGAGGCCTTCCCGTACCATTGGTCTCGGTTCATCTCGCAGTCGAAGGCCGAGCTGAGTCAAGTCGGCCATCGGCAGGCGTCCGAAAAGGACGGCTGACCAGTAGCGCACAGGGGGGTGATCGTGGGTCAACAGGGGAACGAGATCGGCGGTCAGTGAGGATGCCGTGAAGGACGAGGCCGCGAGTTGTTGAAGCACGGTTGCCAGCATCCGGGCGTCTGTTTCGCGGCTCACCTGCTTGACCAGGAAATCGAAGGCCCCCTTATCCCTCGAAGCGCCGAGTTGTTGAGCGATTGCGGAGCGGAGGTGCTGGTCTCCATGTGCCCAGCCTTCCTTGAGGCCCTCCACCAGTTTGGCTTCGACCCGGATGGGATAGGGACCGGCGTTCAGTGTCTGTCCTTCGAAGGGGCCATCTTGCCAGATCGGCAGGAACAGAGGGAACAGCTTGATGGTGGTTGTCAGAAGGCTCATGCTGAATCAGCGCTCTCGGTGGTTGAAGATGCAGTGTACACGGACCGAGGTAAGAACAAGCAGGCAGACCATGGTCGCGCTCAGGAAAACCAAGTGGTTTTGCCAGAGTCGGTTTCCGAAAAGCTGCGGGAGGTCGGCGAACCAGGTGTCTGCGGTTACCTGGAGGGCGGCGGCCAGTGGGTTGAAGCAGAGCACGAAGGCAACCATCTCTCGTGACATGCGTGAGCCGAGGAGGAGAACACTGAGGGTCCCGATGCATATCAGGGCGGAGAAGGCGTAGCTGATCGCGGTCGCTGCCCCGGTGGATGGGGCGATCGTGGAGGCAGCCAGGCCGGCTACGACGAACACCGCTGCGGTCAGTACGAGGATGAGGAACCAGGCGGCGACCCGCCAGGTTGATGCTCCCGTCTCGAAGTAACGCAGCGCGAGCAGCACGGGAAGACTGCTCAGGAGAAAGATGAACACGTAGAGGAAGCCGGCTTTGACCTTGCCGAAGATCACCGTGCGCACGGGAACGCCGGTCATGCGCAGCAACGTCAGTGTCCCACTGGTCCGTTCGTCCGTGATGCTTCCGGCGCAGACAGCTGGGGCAAAGAAGGCAACTACACCGACCTGGAAGATGATCGCCACAAGCCGCACCGTGTCCGGGGCAAGGGTGGATGCGAACTGAATGCAGATCAAGGTGAGAAGCCCCATGCTCAGGATTACGCATGTGGACAGGCTGCGCATGATGAATTTGGGCTTGCCGAAGATCCGGCTCCGGATTTCGGCCACGAATATGGCATTTCGCCATCCTGCGATGGGTTTCTTGCGTTTGAGTGGGTCGATCAGGTAGAACGGGAACACCAGCTTCCGTTTGATCAGTGTTCGTCGGTCGGTCAGTTGCTCCTGGCTCTTGCCCTTGCGCTTGGCGGGGGGGCGCAGCACGAAGGTGCAGAAGATCAGCAGGAAAAACAGGGAGAGGAGGCCCATGCCCGTCAGGTAGAACCTGAAGACCATTTCGGCTGAAAGCCCCCCCGAGAACCCGGTCATTGCCAGCTCGTAACGCTCAGGATGGTTCAGCGCGAAGAGCGCTTCGAAAGGACTGAGACTCCGGACCATGCTCCACAGGTGCTGGCCGCCAAGTAGGTTGGCGAGCAGGACCGACGGCAGCCACGTGGCGCCCGCCAGGCCCAGGATTCCCAGATAGGTCCACACCAGGGCGGTGAAACTGCGATGGCACAGGGAGCTGATGGCCAGCCCCATCAGGCCGTAGGTCAGAGTTGCCATCAGGATGACACTGTAGGCCTTCAGGAGGAGCTGCACGCTGATTCCTCCGCTGAGGGCGCAGACAGCTGTTATGGGGACGGAGATGACCACGACCAGAAAGGTGATCGCGAGGGACGAGAAGAGCTTCCCGAACATGATTTGCGAGGAGGAGAGCAAGGTCATGAACAGAATGTCGAAAGAGCCGTTTTCCCGCTCCTGCGTGATTGTCGTCGCCACGAAACCGGGGACCAGCAGCGCGATCAGAGCCAGGTTCAGGTTCAGGAAGATTGAGAAGATCTCGTTGCTGTTGATCTCCGAGAAAATGCCGCTGCGTGGCCAGAGAATGAGGATTATGGCCGCCAGGGACATGAGTAGCGACAAGGTCAGCGCGAGTGTCTTTCGGCACCGTGTGTTGGCCCTGAACTCACGGACGAAGATGGGGTTGTCGAGGAGGCGCAGCATGCTCAGGCATCCTCGCTCTTGACTTCGTTGGTGACCGAGAGGAACACCTGTTCCAGATCGGCTTCCTCTTCACGCAAGGACGTTACCCGGACTTCCTGCTTGACCAGCGACTCGGTCAGATCGGCCAGTTCGCCGCGGGTTCCCGAGAAGACCACGCGGACTTCGTTACCCGAGGCAATGGCTTCGTCCACATTCGGGAACTGCACGCAGCAGCGCACGGCCTTCGTGATTTCCGAGTCGACACCAACGACCAGGATCAGGCGTTCCTGCAGGGAGTCGGTGATCTCGGCAACGGTTCCGTGTGCCACCAGTTGGCCTTTCTTGAGAATGCCGACCAGATCGCACACCGATGCCAACTCAGGGAGGATGTGGGAGGACAGGAGGATGGTTTTGCCGACGTCGCGAAGTCGCTGGATTGTCTGGCGCATCTCGATACGAGCGTTGGGGTCCAGGCCTCCGGCCGGTTCATCGAGGATGAGTACTTCGGGGCCGTGCAGGAGCGTTCGGGCCAGGCCGATGCGCTGCCGCATGCCGCGGGAAAGTGAGGTGACTTGGTAATCAAGCATGTAGGTGGCGTCGGTCAGCTTCAGAGCGCTCTGGACTCTCTTCTCACGTTCCTTGACCGGGATACGGTAGGCTGCGCAGAAGAAATCCAGGTATTCCCAGACGCTCATTTGCTCATAGACGCCGAAGATGTCGGGCATGTAGCCGATGAGTCGCTTGATGCGATGGCTGTTGTGCGGTGTGACTTCCACATCGTCGATGAAGGCTCTCCCATGGGTGGGACGGATCAGACCACAGAGCAGTTTGATGGTTGTGGTCTTCCCTGATCCATTGGGGCCGACGTAGCCGAATATCGTGCCCTTGGGTACCTTCAGGTCGAGGTCGAGGATTCCCCGTCCCGCCCCGTAGTCTCTGGTCAGTTTTTCAGTTCTGATCATGCGTCAAAACCTCCTCGCCGTTGCGTCAGGAGGAAGCTGTGCTGTCACACTGATGCGCAGCGAGTTCACCTTCCACGCGTTGGTTCGTTCGGTCTCCAGGATATTCGTGATGGTCTGTTTCTGACGGGCCTGGAGCACCAGGCGCATACGGCCTGTGATTGGGTCCACTACTTTGCCGGGGGGCAGCGAATGGAAGCGGAAGTTCTGGCCGGTGGCTTCTGATGGCTTGATCGTGATGTTCCAGGGGGGAGGCAAGGCGCCCGTGATGGGAGTGTCATTGGGGAGAAGAGCGAGAGCAAATGTGATGTTCGCCCCCGGGTTGACAGCATCCAGGGCGATATTTATCACCTGTGGAACGGCGTCGGTCAGGAAGGCCGGGAGGTGCGCTTCAAGGCAGAACAGGTGGCTTGAGTTGCGCAGGACGTATCGGATCCAACGGCCGTTCTGGCGTATCTGGCGCGAGAGCTGCCCGTCCTGGCCCAGAGAGATCAGTTGCGAAGGGATCACAAATGGTCCCGGACCAACGCGGAATGACATTGGCAGGAAGTCAACGACATATCCACGCCGGGAGAACTCTGCCAGCTCGACGGGGAGCTGGTGCCGGGAATCATCCCATGGGGTCAGCAGGACGAGGGCGGGGGACGGCAACACTCCTGACGAGAAGTACTCCCGGAATTCGGCATTTACCAGGTTAAGGTCCACGCGGTCCTGCTCAAGATTGAGCCGCGATGGCCCCCGCCTGTTCAGAGCGATGCGGCCGTACCCACCGGGCAGCAGAGCGAACGCTTCGGTACTTCCCGTAGCAGCCCAGACGGGTGCTGTCCAGCTTTGGGTCTCCGGTTCAGCTGCGGTCAGGGCTACCTCAATTGGCTGAGTTACCGGGACTGGGGAGGCATTGTAGCAGGTGGCGAATGTTCGGGGCTTGAGGGCTTGGATGCTGATACGCGGCGTGCTGGGGAGGGAGTCGACCCGGTGCACTCTCAGTTTGGGCTCGACGGCGCGCCGGCGGTATTTGCCATAGGTTGAGGGGCTGGGCAGAACGCGGAAGGCGCTCTCAGGGTGCGTGGCTGTGATGGTTGGTCTACAGTCACTCTTGCTCAGCAGACTGATTGCAGCGCAGCCGCTTCGCTGTTCGTCGGTGGAGGTGCGCAGGTTGACGATCGTTGCACTCCGCGCGGGGCGGTCCGCGTTTCGCTGGAACGCATAGACGAAGACACCCGCAGTCGTTGCCGTTCCCAGAGCAGCCGAGACGAGCCAGGCGGCGGCATGGCGGTTTGACCGGAAGCCAACCGCGAGCGCTGCCACAAGGGCTGCCAGGTAGCCGAAGAGGATCCACTTTATCACGCCGACTCTGGGGATCTTGAAGCCGGTCAGCAGGCTGAGAATCTTCGGTACGGCGAGTCCGTTTCGGGGATGGGTCAAGGAGAACGCCGGGCGAGTCCAGGCAAGGACGTGGTTCCAGACAGCGTATGCGCACCGACTCGTCCACATGAGCTCCGTGCACGGGTTCATGGCGACGATCCCGACGCGTCCCAAGCCGAAGCGGCGCCAGCAGGTAATCGGGAACTCGCCGCTCTGCAATGGTGTTACGGAACCAGCGCGGGGAACGCTTTCCAGAAAGGGGAGGCCTTCATCGTCTGCAAGCACAGGGCGTGGGCCGTCGAGCTTTTCCGTAGCACTCGTGATCAGCCCGTTCTGGTGTTTGCCCCAGGCGTCCAGCGCAGGGCAATCCTCCACCTGCCGAACCTGGAGCGGCGTCACCGGGAGGAGGTCTCGTAAGGGCGTCTGCGCTGCGGCGAGGATTCCGTCGGGATGAACGAAGACGAGGTTGCCGCCCCGGGCCACGTAGTTCCGCAGTGCTTCGAACTGAAGGCTGCTCATCTCGGTGAACCTGGGGAAGCCGATCACAACGGCTTGAGCTGTATCGTAAGCGATCCAGTGGCATGGGGCTTCACGAGCCTGAAGGCTGGTGTGGGCAGCCTGTTTGATCAAGGCTCGGGTTTTACTCAGGCTTGATACACCAACGAACTCAACCGTGTCGTTCAGGACGAACAGGCGGGCCTTCCTGGTGTTTGTGTCGACTCGCACCAGCGCCGTGTCACGGTGGACCACACGACCGCCCTGCGAAAGGCTGACGCGGTATTCCTCCGCTCGGGAACCAATGACCAGCTCTCTGCCGCGCAGGAACGCTTTCGGGCCGAGATGCACGGTCTTCTCGAAGACAGCCGTTCCGCCCATGTCCGCCTCCAACGTGAGACGGCATTCGGCAGGGGAGTTGTCGGGGTTCCGTATCCGGTAATGGAACGTGGCCCACCCATCTGCGAACACCCGTGGTGAGCGCCCGAAGCGAACGATGGCAGCCTCGATCTCCGGTTTGGCCCAACTCAGGGATGAGGGTAGTGCAGCGAGGGCAGCACCGAGAAGCCAGGTGGTGGTCAGGAAACGAGCCATTGGCGTCCTATCGTTGCGGGCCGTCTGGGGCGCGGCCTTCCGTCGCACGGTCAGCTCTGCTCCAGCGTCAGTGTAACGGTCGGGGGATCACAGACTTCTGCAGGGCCGAAGTACTGGATTGGGCCGGGGTACACGAACTCATTTCCACGGGCCCAGGCTGCCCGGTTCTCGGCGAACTCAGCAAAGGGCTTCCCGTCCAGTTCGACCAACGCTTTGCGGATCACCGGGCGATCCTCACCATGGCGTCGCTCCATGTTCATCATCACAGTCAGCGGAATGCCTCCTGCTGTCCACTCTGAACTCGGGGCCGATAGGTTACGGACGGAGGCCATGTAGCCGGTTTTTCCCGCGGCGAGCAGGGCGGCTGCAGTGTAACCGAGTCCGTAGCAGTAGTCGGCGTCGAAGTTCGACGGTGCTGCGCAGCGCCCTTCATAGCCGAAGAAGTGTGTTTGGGTGCTGAATTTGCCCATGTAGGCGCCGCTGCGCTGCCATTCCCGCAGAAGATCCCCGACCATGTCCACGAGCAGCTTTTCGGTTTCTATGCGGGACACTTGGACGTTGCCGTGGGGATCGCGGTCCATCATGAGCTGCATCTGAATCGCGCCCGGTAGGGAGCTGAAGGCTTGGCAGGACGGAGCTGAGAGCCGGCCGTTGACGAACTGAAGCTTGTCGTCGTCGGTGGGCAGGTCCTTGAATGCATCCGCCTCCTTGGCGAGCAGATCGTTGAGTTCGCCGATGAGTGTTTTCATCTCGGGGATGAACTCGATGAGGCCCTCCGGCACGAGAACGACACCGAAGTTGAATCCCGATTCCGCTCGATTCCGGACGATGTCGGCGAGAAACTCGACAATTTCTTTCAGAGTCTGCGCCTTTTCGGCCACTTCCTCTGAGATAACCGCCGCGTTGGGGTGCGTTTGCAGGGTGCATTCGAGGGCGATATGCGAGGCGGAACGCCCCATGAGCTTGACAAAGTGCCAGTACTTTCGGGCGGAGTTCGCATCACGTTGGATGTTGCCGATCAGTTCACTGTAGACTTTGGTGGCCGTGTCGAAACCGAACGACACCTCGATCTGCTCATTCTTCAGATCGCCATCGATCGTCTTGGGGCAACCCACTACCTGGATTCCAGTGCTCTGCTGTGCCATGTACTCCGCCAGCATGCAGGCATTGGTGTTGGAGTCATCTCCGCCGATGACCACCAAGGCGGTAATGCCGTGCTTCTTGCAGTTATCGACCACCTGGGCGAACTGTGCCTCGGTCTCCAGTTTCGTGCGTCCTGAACCGATGATGTCGAAGCCGCCTGTATTGCGGTACGCGTCGATGATGTCGGCTGTGAGCATGATGTAGTTGTCGTCCATGAGGCCACTGGGGCCTCCCAGGAAGCCGAACAGTTCACTGTCGGCATTGAGGGCGGTGATTCCGTCAAAAAGTCCGGCGATGACATTGTGTCCTCCGGGGGCCTGGCCACCCGACAGGATGACTCCGGCTTTCAAGGGAGCATGGGGAGCTTCCTGGCCGTTGGCGAAGGTGACAATGGGGAGGCCGTACGTGTGTGGGAAGATGTCTGCGATGGCCTGCGGATCCGCCACCGATTCGGTCTTGTCACTCCCCTCATAGGTGACGAAAGGGCCACACTCTTTGAGGACAGGGGGGAGCTTTGGCTGGTAAGCAGCTCGGGCGGCTTGCAGGGCAGATATCTCGGACATGGGTGAGGCCTCCTCAATTCTCCGGCCGGCCCCAAGCGACTGGGTGGTACCGACCCACCGTTCTACTCAGCGCCTTTGAAGGGGAGGGACCGCGATAGGGCACCCACATCAGCGGCGCATGTTCCATAGGCAAACAAGCGAATCAGTCTAATGCGAGACGTCGAAAAATCAAGGGCGCGCGTGGCCTTGGAAACGATGTCTCCGGGCCGGACAGACGGGCGCGGTCGGGGGCGCTGGTACGCTGCCCCGACTGGACCCACGCAAGGTCTAGCGCGGACAGCGTACGAGCCCGAAACTCGCCTTTGTGTTTCCGGTCTCCGGGCGCGGCTGCCCGAAGGGGGCCGGCCGGACGAGTCGACAGACCGCCTGCGCACCTCTATCGTGAGGTTGGTCCCTGTTACATAGTTCCGGCCGCAAGGGCCATCATGTTTCCTGGAGAACGGGATGTCCAACGAGTGTTTCGACATTGATCGAGTTCGTGAGTGGTTCGGTTCGGGAGAGCTGATGTCTTCCCAGGGCGCCGTCCCTTCGTTTGTCGACCTGGTCCGGGCGTTAGGGGTCGTTGGGGGCGTGCCCAGGTGTGAAGTGGGAGTTGGGACGAAGGAGGTGTTGCGCCACATTGGCAGCCCGAAGAGGTGTCTGTTCGTGTTGGTCGACGGGATGGGGCTGGATGCCGTGACGGCGTTGCCTGCTTCGTCCTTTCTCCGCCGCCATCTCTCGGGTGAGTTGCGGGCTGTTTCACTGTCTACAACGGCATGTGCTCTGACGACGCTCGCCACTGGTGAGTGGCCTGGTGTGCATGGGGTCCCCGGATGGTGGGCCTACGTGGACGAGTCAGACCTTAACGTTGTGCCTCTCCCTTTCATCGAGCGAGGGAGCGGGAGGCCACTTGGCACACTGGGCATTGGCCCGAACACATTGTTCCCTGTTCCGAGCATGTGGAACAGGATGGTTGCCGGCGTGACCTGCTTCCTGCCCCAGGAGATTGTCGGAAGTGTCTACACGACCTATCTGTGTGGTTCTGCGGCTCGCATTGGCTATGAGACCATGGATGACGCAGTAGCCCTCGCCTCCGAAACCGCAGCTTCGCCCGATGCCCCGCCATTGACGCACCTCTATCTTCCGCAGCTGGATACGCTGGCGCACGAACTTGGCCCCGATGCCCCGGAGGTACGCCGGTTGCTCATGCGCCTTGACGGAATGCTCGGGCGTCTGGCACGTGAAATCTCGGCTCACACGAGGATCGTGGTCAGCGCGGACCATGGGATGGCGGCTGTTTTGCCGGAGCGTCACCTGATCCTCGACCAGGATAATCCACTGGGCGATTTCCTGCGTTGTCCCCCGAGCGGGGAGGCCACTGTCCCGATCTTTCATGTGAAGGAGGGGATGGAGGAGGCATTTGCAGCCGCCTTCAGGGCGCAACACGGGGAGGGGTTTGCATTGCTGTCCCGGGATGATGTTGTTGAGCTTGGACTTCTGGGGCCGGATCCGCTGTCCCCCACGGCCAGACGACGTTTCGGGACGTACATGGCCCTTGGTCCCCAACCGACCAAGTTCCTCATTCGCCCCTTCATTGGGCAGCATCCCGATTACGTCGGTGTCCATGGCGGCTTCACCCCCCGTGAGATGCAGATTCCGTTGGTAGTGGCGTAGTTTCCCCCTCCGAGCCGCAAGGAGATGTGCTGTGACGAGCAAAGAGCGATGTCTTGCCGTGATTTCGGGAGAACCGACTGATCGCGTCCCTGTGTTCCCCCTGCTGATGTTTTTCGCGCTCCAGCGAGCTGGATTCACCTATCGTGAGTTCGCTTCGAACGGTAGAGCCATGGCCGAGGCACAGCTCAACGTCCGCGAGCGGTTCGGCATCGATGCCATCACGGCGTGTTCCGACGCATTCCGGATCGCCGCCGATTTGGGCGGAGACATCGTGTTCCCCGAAGACAACCCGCCGTTTCTGACGACGCCGTTGGTGACGTCGTCTTCGGACATTGACCGCCTTCCCCGGCCAGACGCGGCGGCGGCCGGTGGGCGCATGGCGGATCGGGCTCTGGGGGTTCGCGATATGGTTGCCGCTGCGGGTGACGATTGTCTCGTACTGGGCTGGGTCGACATGCCGTTCGCCGAGGCCTGCTCCCTCTGCGGTGTTGCCGAGTTTATGCTCCTTCTCTACGACCAGCCGTTGCTGGCTCACCGGCTTCTTGACGCCCTCACCGACATTGTGGTTGACTTTGCTCTGCTTCAGCTTGAAGCGGGTGCCCCGATGATTGGGGCAGGGGATGCTGCCGCTTCCCTCATTGGCCCTGAGTTGTACCGTGAGTTTGCTCTGCCCTACGAGAGTCGTGCCTGTGCTGCTGTTCATGACGCAGGCGGGTTGGTCAAACTGCACATCTGCGGCAACACGACGGCTTCGCTTCGTGACATGGCTCGGGCGGGAGCCGATCTCTACAGCGTCGATCACCTGGTCCCGCTCACGTCCGCACGGGACGTTTTCGGGGAGGCCGGTCTGTGCTACAAAGGGAATCTGGACCCCGTTGCCGATATGCTGCAGGCGACTCCGGAGCACTGCCTCGAGCGAGCGTTGGCATGCATTCATCTCGCTGAGGGCACTCCTTATATGGTCAGCCCGGGATGCGAAGTCCCTGGCGAGACACCGGATGCGGTCTTCGAGGCCCTCTGTGAGGCACCCATACGAGCGTCATCCTGAACGTAGACATTCCGCCTTTCTTCGTTGACCGACGGCCCCGATTCCGCGGGGTTGCCCGCGGTTGACGCCTTGCGGTGGGGACGGCACCGGGTTAGACTTCTTTTGGGTTACGGAGGACCGCGCTCTTCAGGGGACGCACAGGCAAAAGGAGACGCTTGATATGACTCACGAAGGCTCAGCATCGGTTTCACCCAGATTCGCGTACGGACTCATCAGTATCGCCACAGTCGCCATTTGGTGCGTGTGTGCCGGTGTATCTGTCGCCGAACCCTCAGAAGCGGCAGAGGCCCCAAAGGTCTACCAGCTCAAACCGGGGGACAGCCTCCGCTCACTTGCAGCACGTTTTCTTGGTGGGGAGGAGTTCCTCCCTGAGTTGCTGGCGTACAACAGCATCAGCAATCCTCTTGAGCTTGGGGATGGTGCCTTCATCGGCATTCCCGGTGCAGAGCGTGAAGCCGCTCTGAAGGCCATTGCCGAGGCCCGGGAAGCGACTCGAAGAGCAATCGCTGCTGCCAGTCAGACTTACGCGAAGGACGAGCTTAAGGCGGCTCAGGAAGGCATCGATGCAGCGAATGCGGCACGAAGACGCGCCCGCTACGCGGAAGCCAGCGAACGGGCGAAGCTTGGGACGACGAAGGCCGACCTCGCAAAGCGTCTGGCCGATCAGCGTGCTCCTGTCCCTGAGCCCGGGACGCTCTCTGCCGTTTTCGGCAATGTGAAGGTTGCGCCGAGTGGCTCATCGGTGTTCGTTCCGGCCAAAGCGGGGAGTCCTCTTCCCGTGGGAAGCCGCGTTCGCACGGCGCCCGGGGCCCGTGCAGAGGTCCGTCTGCCCGATGGAAGCACACTTCAGATCCTCGCGAACTCGGTCTTCAGGATTGAGCAATCGCGCCTGGATCGGCGGGATCAGCGGCGCGATGTCCAGCTGGATGTCATCATGGGAGGAATTCTCGGCAAGATCCCGAAGCGGACCCACGCGAGATCAACGTACCGCCTGAAGAGCCCCGAAGCAGCCATCGCGATCCGCGGTACCGAGGTGCGAGTGGGCAACGATGAATCGAACGTCAGCCGGCTGTCCGTGCTGGCCGGTCTTGCTGAGCTGAGCGCAAGTGGCAAGACGACACCCGTGCCCGAGAATAGTGGCAGCTATTCAGAGGCCGGCAAAGCGCCCCACAAGCCCGTTGAGTTGCTTCCCGCGCCTGACGTGCTGGTCCCGGGAAGCGTGGAACGACGGACGGCTCAGCAACAGGTTCCGTTTGAGTGGACTCCGCTGAAAACCCGCAAGTTTGGTTGCTATCATCTCGAGTTGTCTCAGGACGCCAGTTTCAACACGATCGTTGAGGACGTCCTCACGAAGGGAGCAACGCACGTAACTCGACCGTTGATTGACGGGGAGTACTTCTGGCGCATCAGCACGATCGACAAGAAGGGCCTGGAAGGGCGTGTTCGTGACGGGAAGGTCGTGATCCGGCGGAGAGTGGCTGTTGCCTTTGAGGAAGCTGACGGCAGCCGTTTTGGCGATGCTCCCGGGGAGGTCAGCCTTGGGGAGAGGATTCTAGCCGTTCCTGCGTCGCTGGATACGAGCATTGTTCGTATGGAGCTGAGCCTTGACGGTGTCGCATTTTGGACCTTTTGGGAGCCGATGGGGCGTTTCGTCCCGACTCGCCCGGGCCCGGTTACGCTCTATGCCCGTGGGATCGACGCACTAGGTAACACCGGGCCGGTGGTCCAGCAGTTGATCAATGTCACGCCTCGAGTGAAATAGCGTGACAGCGTAGATGCCGCTCAGGGGGGGGGCAGGTGGGCAAGCCACTCAGAAAAGAGCGTCTCTCTCTGGCTCCAACGGCGCGAGACCGTTGGGGCTCTGAAGCGGACTTCCCGGCGCTTATCCTGACACCATTCCAGGCTAGGGCAGATTTCTGGACGGGCCGGGGGCGAAGTAGATGGCCAGGGGGGTGCCCAACGCGTCGGTGAAGTGGGCGGACATGTTATCGTCCGCGTTCTTTGTCTTGACGAGCTGATAGGCGACGCGTTGTCTCAGGTCCCACGACGGGGGGATCGTTAGTTCATTCTCAGCCCACCGTCCGTTCCGCGAACTCTCGAGCTCCATTCCTGGGAGGCTGCAGGCCGTCATCCCATCCATGTCGAAATTGTGTTCAGAGATGCGCGCACTTCCGGGGGGGATCGCGACGTAAAACTTGCACTCGCGTCCTCGTTTTCGGGGTAGAGCTACGTTAAGGGCATAGGTGAACACATCAACGGTGGGAGGCGAAATGGCCAGGCGGAATAGGTTCGCAGAGCCTCCTGTCAGGCCGGCGACGACGAGTTTGAAGTAGACGTTTTCGCCCACTGCCTCGCCGGATTTCATCCCAAATTGTCCTAGACCGACCCACTCATCCCGCTTGCCGGCGCCGAAGACGGCGGAGGCCAATGCCGTTCCGGGCTGTTTGGATCCTGGTGTTGCGTCAGCGGGGACCATCTGGGTGTAGGCTCCCCGGCCACCATACACGGTGTAGGCTGTCTTCGTGGTCGGGCTGCCTACTTCTCTCCCACTGCCGGAACCGGGATCAAAGACATGAATGGTCACAGGCCCTGACTGCACCCGTCTTGCCCGTATCCAGATTGCCTGGACGGATTCTGTCGCTCCCAGACGTTTGTCTCCCTTCGGCCCGAAGACACAGAGGTACTTCGCACCGTTGGTCCCGCCCGGTATCAGCCGGCCTGCCGGCGGGGCCGGTGGGTTGTCGACTGTGTCTCCCCACATTGTTCCAGTGGCGAACAGTCCGCAGCAGATCAATGCCAAGTGAATCATCTCGCGTGCCCATTTCGTTTCGGACTGAAGGCCAGCGGACCGGCTCTTCTGATGGAGTTCTGGCGTCGTGATCATATTGGTACCTCCCGGAGTGGCTGGTTGGAAGATACCCTGTTCCGCGTCAGATCGCAACAGTGGAACGTGCTCCTGAGCGCCCCCTCTCTTCCGTCGGGCTGTCCTGAAGCGCTCCTTCACGATACGTAGTCGCTACGTCCCCTGGCACTGTCGACCAGAAGCCGGTAATGCGCCTCGTCTCTTGGCTCATCAAGCTGGTGTTGGAGATAGAGGTCTGTCCAGCCTTTCCCGTCGGGCGCCCATGAAGAGCCTGATAGAAGAGGGGGATGAACGCCAGCCACTTTGGGTCGCTGTTGCCGCGTCCCACGAGGCGTTCGTGCTTGGCCGTGTGCCGGTTCTCAACAAACACGCCTCCGTAGATCCATCTCTCTGGGAGCATCGCAATGTGGTGTCCGAGGAACGTGTCTCCCACGAATGTGCTTTCCTCGCGGTCGTCCCCTACATTACACCAGTTCCGGCGGGAGTGAGAAGGGGGAGCGATGGGTTGGCTTCTGGGTAGACCCCAACGTGGCGGTTTGGTCTGCATGTTTCTGACAGTTACAGCACAGTGCTTGCTCCGAAAGTGGACACGGTTGACCCGAACCGCTTTCGCGGTCGGCGTTGTCTTTGCCCTTCTGGGGGGAGCGCCACTGGCTCGGGCGAAGACCGTGAGGGTTGACCCCGAGACACCTTTCTTCCGGGAGCCGAATGTCACAGGTGATGTGGTGGCAGTCGCTGAATCACTCACTTCAGTTGCCAGCCTCGAGAGTCGGCGTGTGTATGTCGAGTGCAGTGCCGTTGCGGGGCGGTCGTGGCATCCTCTGATGATGGCGTCGGAGTTCCATCGCGTGGACCTTGACGGTCAGGATGCCTGGTTCAGCGAGGATTTCCTCTTTGACCCGGGGCGCCGGCTGGCGGTCCCACGCTCACTTTCGAATCCCGAGATGGGGTATGTCCTGGCTGCCCTGTTGGCCACGCTGACGGGCAGTGTACTGGCCGGCTGGTGGTCTGCCCGTCGCAGATCGGGGGTGGTGTTTTCCGCACATCACCTTCTGGGAGTTCTCATCCTGCTTCGAATGGTGTTGCTGGCGGGAGCGATTTACCTGTCCGGCAGTGTGATTGTGCGTCCCAGCGATGAACATGGCTATTTCCAGATCGCCCGAGATCTTGCCTCGGGGGTGTTTGCCGCGAACTGGCGCTACACGCTGGGACTCCCCCTCTTCTACCTTCCCCTCGTGGTTGGCACACAAGCTCAGACCTACTTTGACATCCTCTGGCCCGCTTCGGTGCTGGGCGGGTTTGTGTTGGGGCCTTTGGCGCTGGGGTTGGCCTTCTCGGTGGCCCGGCGGCTTGGTGGCAGTGATCGCCTGGCTTTGGTGGTTGTGGGGCTGCTGGCTGTACTGCCGTTCGTCTACTTTCCTGTGGAGTTTCACTCCATTTCGGGCGACGGCGGCGTTTTCAAGGCGATCTTTGGTCCGCTGCACTGCAACCCTGCGAGCTACCGGCTGTACTACGTCTATCTCTGGGCGGGTTACAACGGGATGAGTGACATGCTGTCGACGGTACTTGTCCTAGCCGTCATCCGGCTCTTGCTGGACGCCCGAGCTGGGGCGCAACGCCGGTGGATCGCCACGGCGGCCGGGCTTTTCGGGTTGGCGTGTCTCGTTCGCGTCGCCAACGTGTTTCTTGCACCCCTCTTTGCCTATCTTGCCTTCTCCGTCGTCAGAACGCTGCGCCCCCCGTTGCGCGAGTATGCTCTCAGAGGGGGCGGAGCCGCCTTCACCTTTCTTGTCGTCTTCTTCCCTCAGTTCCTGGTCAACACTCTCAGCTTCGGGTCGCCATTTCGCTTCCCTTACGTACTCCATGATAACCGGGCCAGCGTGGGGTTTTCTCTCTCGGACTTCGTGTCCGGAACGAGTTTTCTGGTGGGGACGAACTACGGCTATGTGGCCCTGGGGGTTGCCGGTCTGCTGTCGGTGCGCTGTTCGCACCTCAGGCGGGTCCTTTCGCTGTGGGGGCTTCCCCTGGTTCTGTTCTATGCGGGTTATCCGGTCGTTGGGGCCAGCCCAGTTCGGTTCACGCTTCCCGTTTACGCTGCTTTCCTGATTGCCGCAAGCAAGGGCGTGCTGGACATTGATCTCACGCGCCGGCAGCTTGGGTGGGTAAGTGTGTGGATTGGGGCCGCCTGCGTGCTGACTTGCCCCATCGCTCGTTCGGTCCCCCCTTTCCCCTTGGGGCTGGAGGCCTCGGAATGGGGGACGTCTCTGGCTCTGGGACTGAGTATTGCCCTTCCACTACTGAGCGCAGTGGGGCTCTGTTGGTCCGTCAGGCGAAGGGGCGGCTGGTGGCGTCTGGCCGTGTTCGGCGTTCTTTACTACGCCGGGTCACCGCATGTGTTGATGGTTGTTGCCGGGGCCTTGGTGTGCTGGGCTGTTGCGTCCTCAGTTACCGAAGCGGCAGGGACACTTGAGCTCCCGACGGGCGTCTTTCGGTCTCCGTTTCGTCAGCGTTGACAGCTCGTCTGCCGCATGTTACGATTCTTCATCGGACGGGCAGGGCGGAGATGACGTCTTGCCGGCATTGCCAAAGGGGTTCCTCGAATGGCTATCTTCGGTCTCTACAACTTCAAAGGGGGGGTGGGAAAAACGGCCAGCGCAGTGAATCTGGCCTACCTCTCGAGCCGGAAGGCCCGGACCCTTCTGTGGGATCTGGATCCCCAGGGAGCGTCAACGTTCTATCTTTCGGGCGAGACCAGACGGAAGGGGGCCAAGAAGCTCATCTCAGGGAAACGAAGCGCGACAGCTTACGTTGAGGGAACGCCCTTTGAGGGACTGGACCTCATTCCGGCTAACTTCTCGTTCCGCAATCTAGACATTGTGCTGGAGCAAGGCAAGAAACCCGAGTGTCGCCTTTCCCGTCTGATGAAGCCGCTGTGCAAGGCCTACGAACATGTCTTTCTCGATTGCCCTCCGAATATATCGCTGAGTGCGGAGAGTGTGTTCCGTGCTGTAGATGTGCTCTTGGTGCCGGCCTTGCCGTCAACGCTTTCCTTGCGGACATTTGAGTTGATTACCGAACACGTCTCGGATTGGGGCAAGAAGGCCCCCCGTGTAATCCCGTTCTTCTGTATGGTTGATCGCCGCAGGCGTCTCCACCGAGACATCTGTTCGGCGATGTGCCAGGGACACTACGGGTTCGCCAGCACGGTCATTCCTTCTGCCAGCGCGGTAGAACGGATGGGGGTCGAACGGGCTCCGCTGTTCTGCTACGGAGCCAAGACCCCTCCGGCCCAGGCATATCGTGAACTTTGGGGGGAGATCCAGGCGTTGGTCTCCCACTGAGAGCAACGCCCAGCGTCGGGTCTGCCTCTGGGCCTTGCGCCTCTGGATGGGGGAGATATGGTGCATCTTCCACCGGGCTTCTGTGGGAATCGGGCGCCAAGGCGCTGTATCGCGTGCACTGTGGAATGGGTCGGTGGTCTGTGAACGATGCACGGGATCCGGACAGCTATTTCGGACGCCTTGAACGAGGCTGGCGTCAGACGTTGTCAATGTGATAGTGGGAGCTCGTCAGGAAGGACGTCATGAAGCGTTCTCATACACGACCAATCAGTCACGCCATGATTGACAGGATCCTGAAGGCCGGTCGGCCGATGGCGGTCATCGACGTCGGCACGACGTCAGTCCGGATGTCGATTGCGCAGGTGACTCCGGACGGCGAACTGGAGACGCTGGGGCAGCTTCAGCAGTCAGTGAGTCTGGGGCGGGCTGTTTTCGCTGACCAGGAGATCGGGCGTGACACGATTGAAGAGTGTGTCAAGTGCTTGAAGAACTTCTGCACGGTTTTGCGGGAGTACCAGATTCCTCTGGATTCGTCGCGTGTTCGTGCGGTTGCGACCAGCGCGGTTCGCGATGCGCGAAACCGGCAGGCATTTCTTGATCGCGTTTATATCGGCACGGGGTTGGAGGTGGACGCGATTGACGAGGCCGAAGTGAGCCGTTTCACGTATCTGTGCGTCGCTCCCCTGTTTCAGACAAACGCGTTCCTGCGGGAGTCGGACGCGCTTCTCGTAGAGGTCGGCGGGGGGAGTACCGAAGTGTTGGCCCTGCGGAATGAACGGGTTCTTTTCTCTGAGGGCTTCCGCCTGGGGTCCCTCCGCATGCGCCAGACACTTGAGGATTACCGTGCTCCCGCGAGTCGGTTACGTGACATCGTTGAGAATCAGATTCAGCGGACGATGGATCTGATGCGCCGGCGGGCTCTGAAGATCGAAGGACTCAATCTGATGGCGATGGGGGGGGACACACGCTTTGCGGCATCCCACCTGGTCCCCGATTGGGACAAGCACGAGTTGCTCCGCCTTCCGGTTGGCAAGCTGGCGGAGTTCACGGACGGGATCCTGAGCCATTCGGTGGACGAGTTGGTTCGGCGATACCACTTGACCTATCCGGAAGCCGAGACGCTCGGCCCGGCTTTGCTTACCTATGTCCGACTTGCGGAAGCCATGGATCTGAGGCAGGTCCTGATCACGTCTGTCTCGATGCGAGACGGTGTTTTGGCCGAGATGGCCGGACAGGGCACGTGGACCAGTGCTTTCACGGCACAGATTGTCAATTCGGCGCTGGCTTTGGGAGCGAAGTACAACTTTGATCGTCCGCACGCCGAGCAGGTGGTGGCTCTGGCCCAGCAGTTCTTTACGGCTCTGCGAAAGGAGCATCGACTGGGGGCTCACCATGAGCTGATCCTGCGTATTGCGGGTCTGCTTCACGAGATCGGCGTTTTTGTTAGCAATCGGAGTCACCACAAACACTCGATGTACCTGATTCAGAACAGCGAGATCTTCGGCCTCGGTCAGCGGGATCTTCTGCTTGTCGCCCTCGTCGCGCGTTACCATCGGCGGGCCACTCCGGCCGATTCGCATGAGGGGTACAGCAAGCTGCATCGGGAGGACCGGATTGTCGTCTCGAAGCTTGCGTCCATTCTGCGGATGGCTGATGCGCTGGACCGTGGACACATGCAGCGAGTCAACGCCCCGGAGGTCAAAACCACGGCGCGGCAGATGGTCATCACCGTCCGCAATGCTCCGGACTTGACTCTGGAAGCCCTGGCGCTTGATGAGAAGGCAGAGATGTTCCGCGAGGTCTACGGCATGCAGGCTGTGCTGCGGAAGGAAGGCATGAGGGGCTAGTTTACATGGATGCCAAATACGCCAACTACATCAATCGTGAACTCAGTTGGCTGGAGTTCAATCATCGCGTCCTTGAGGAGGGGATGGACCCGACTGTTCCGTTGCTGGAACGTCTCAAGTTCCTGGCCATTACGGACTCCAACCTGAACGAGTTCTTCATGGTTCGCGTTGGCGGCCTTCGCTTGCTTGCAGACCAAGGCGTTGTGCGACGGGATGCCACCGGGCTGTCTCCCGCGGAGCAGCTCGAGCTGATCCATCGGCGAACGCACCGAATGGTTGAGGATGCGCAGGATATCTACCTCCGTGAGGTGGAACCCAGGCTCGCGGCAACCGGTGTTCAACGGACGCGCCCGAACGAGTTGACAGATGTCCAGATCCGTTATCTTGGTCAGCTTTTCGATCAGGAAACCGCCGCTGTCGTCACGCCGATGGCAGTGAGATCCGTCCGGCAGTTCCCCTTGCTGAAAGGTCTGGCGCTCCATCTTGCCGTCCGCCTTCGTCCTCAGGAGGGAACGCGCCGAACGCGCATTGCCGTGATGCCGCTGGGGGCTGTTCTCGATCGCTTCATCACTCTCCCGGGGCGCGCTGGATTGCAGTATGTGTTGCTGGAGGATGTCGTTTTGCTGTTCATCGACCGCCTCTTTCCCGGGGAGCGTGTTGCGGAGAGCGTTGTTTTCCGGATCACGCGCAATGCTGACATGAGTGTCGAGGAAGATGGTGTCGCTGACCTTCTCTCAGGTATGCAGGCTGTACTCAATGCCCGAAAAAGCAGTGGCTGCGTGCGTCTGGAGATCCAGCGAGGTGTTTCCCGAACGATGCTGAGTTTTCTCCAGAGAGCGCTGCACGTTTCGGAAGATGAGACGTATTGCCTGGCTGGCCCCCTGGACCTCGCAGCATTCATGGAACTGGCCACGATGGAGGGATTCCCCGGCCAGAAGTACCCGGAGTGGGTCCCCCAGGCATCGCCATTGGTAGACCCCAAGAGCAGCATGTTCGATGTACTCGCCAGGCAGGATGTGCTGTTGTCTCATCCCTTCGACACGTTCAAGCCTGTCCTCAGGCTGATTGATGAAGCGGCGGACGATCCCGACGTACTGGCCATCAAGCAGACTCTGTACCGAACCAGCCGCAAGAGCCCGGTGATCGAGGCACTGAAGCGGGCAGCGGCAAACGGGAAGTATGTGACGGTGGCTGTCGAACTCAAGGCGCGTTTTGATGAGGCCAGGAACATCGGTTGGGCCAAGAAGCTGGAGGAGGAAGGTGTTCAAGTCATCTACGGGGTCAAAGGCCTCAAAACGCACTCGAAGATCCTGGTCATCGTGCGGCGTGAGTCCCGCGGCATCGTGCGTTACATGCATTTTGGTACGGGGAATTACAACGAAGCCACGGCCCGCCTCTACTGTGATATCAGCTACCTCACAAGCGATGCGGACCTCGGGGCCGACGCCTCGTCTTTCTTCAATGCCATCTGCGGCTTCTCGGCGCCACAGCAATTGCTCAAGCTTGCGGTTGCGCCCATTGGGCTGCGCGAGAAGATCGTCGAGTTGATCGAGGATGAGACTGAGCGAAGCCGGCAAGGGCAGGAGGGGACGATTAGGGCAAAGATGAATTCTCTGGCTGATGAGACGATCATCAATGCCCTGTACCGGGCGTCTCAAGCGGGCGTTCAGGTGTTCCTGAACGTCAGAGGTATATGCTGCCTCCGCCCCGGTATTGCCGGCCTGAGTGAGAACATCCGGGTGACCAGCATCGTTGATCGGTTCCTCGAACACAGCCGACTGTTCTATTTCCGTCACGGTGGAGAGGAGCGTGTTTACATCTCAAGCGCGGACTGGATGCCGCGCAATCTTGACCGACGGGTCGAGCTTCTCGTGCCCATCGACGATGACGCGAGCAGGAAGGAGTTGATCCGGGTGCTTGGTGTTTACTCTGCGGACACTGTGAAAGCGCGGATTCTGCTCCCGGACGGGCGATATGAACGCGTTCAGCCTGACCCAGGGGCAGCGAGTGTGCGGAGCCAGCAGGCTCTCTACACAAGCTCCTGCGAGAGGATTGCCCACATGCAACAGGCTCGTCGTACGGCATTCGAGCCACACCTTCCCGCTGACACGCAGGAGTAGTTACCTGCGATGTCATCTCTCACGATCGACCGCCTTTGCCGCCGATTCCGGAACGAGGACCCACACACGCTGCACGTGGCCCGGCTGGGACTCGACCTCTTTGACCGAGTGGGTGGAGCCCTGGGGCTTCCTGACACGGCTCGATCAACTCTTGAGGTCGCCTGTCGTCTGCACGATCTGGGTTACTCGGTCAGGCCGACCGACCATGCCCGGGCAAGCGCAGACCTATTGCTTACGCATGGAGTCGACGGGATCAGTTCCAGTGAGGTGGCCGTTGTCGCGGGAGCGATTCTGCTCCATGGCGGGAAGTGCCGGAGAGCCTTGTCTGTTCCCCTTGTTGCCGACAGTCCATCACGCGAGCTGATTCTGCAGTTGGGGGCCCTCCTGCGTGTTGCGGACGGGCTGGATCACGGGCATATCCAGAACGCATCGATTGTGAGTGCTCGTTGTGTCGACGATGGTGTCCACGTGGAGGTGGCAGGGCAGGGCTACTCCGGGAACGTCCCCTGGGCTTCCCGCAAAGCTGATCTGTGGCAGATTGCGTTTGGCGGGCGTCTTACCATCGAGGATGTGGAGCCACCTGGCTCTCCTGGGATCTCGTTCGAAGGGATTGTCCGTTCGGGGGACGGCGAACTGGAGGGAGTCCGGCGTCTGCTTTACTCCCAGTTCCGAGCGATGGACGAAAACCGGGCCGGAGCGATTGCGGCTCTCTCTCCCGTGCCTCTGCATGATTTGCGTGTGGCGAACCGACGGTTCAGAGCGGCCATCCGCCTGTTCCGTCGGCAGTTGGCTCCCCTGGCGGCGAATGAACTGAGTGAACGATTCTCAACCATAGCGGACGGGCTGGGGGAGGCCCGGGATTTGGACGTCTGGCTGACCTTCCTGAGGAATCTAAAGGCGAACGCACGGATGGCGTCCACCGGCCGTTGGGAGGCCTTTCTGGATGGCCAGGAGAGCAGGCGCAGGAAGAGCGCCCTGAGATTGGGCGCTGCTCTCGAGAGCAGTGACTCAATCCGGGTGATGCAAGACGCTGCCTTTCTGCTTCGGGTAATCCTGCCGGAACGGCTTCGGGAATGTGCCAGTCCGCCGATTTCTCCATTTCTGGCACGCAACCTGAGGCGCGTGTTGAAGCGTTTGAGGTTGGCTGAAAAGGGTGTCAAGCGAGGCGATGCGGAGGGAATGCATGGCTTGCGGAAGAAGGTGCGTCGGTACCGCTATTGGGCTGAGTTTGCTGCCCCGATCCTGGGTGATGAGGTGCAGGAGTTGGTTCGGAGGCTGAAGTGCGTCGCCGATGCCCTGGGCGACATCCATGACGCTGATGTCCATTCCGAGATGCTGGTCGGGACGGGAAAGGTGGTTCAGCGCGGATTGCGGAAGGCTCTCAAGGTGGAACGTCGGCAGGCCGTGCATCTGTTTTCCGAAGCCTGGGGCCGACTGCAGGACAGGCCGTTCCGAAGAGCACTCAAGCGCGCACTCAGGGAACGCATGTAGAGGAGCGAGGGATGTTTTACCTCGTCAGGCACGGTATTGGTGAGCATGCGAGCCGCATGACTACCGTGGTCGCAACGCGGCCAACCGGCGCAGAGCATCCGAGCGATCACTGTCGCCGATTCGTGCTCGACGCAGTGCTTCCAGCAAGACCTCGATGCTCTGGTCGTAGGTGGTTCGGTCCACTGGGAAGGGCGTTCCGTCTTTTCCCCCATGCGCGTACGAGTAGTCGGCCCACTTTCGGGTGTCCTCCGTCGGCGCGTCCGGCTGTGGAGCACCGAGGTCACGGTGTGAGGCGGGGGCGTTGTGGATGACCTCCGCAAGCAGGGAGAGAGCTCGGATTGTGGCGGGCCCCACACCTTTCGTCCCAAGGAGTGTCTCGAAATCCTGGGGACACCGCTCGTGCGCCGTGCGCAGAACCCGGTGCAGTTGCTTGACGTTCACGTCGGTTGGCAAGACTCGATGGTGATTCGGGGCGAACAGCGTCGGCCCTTCCGTGAGGCGGGCGACCTCACGCAGGACGCTTTCTACGGGTTCGCGCACGAGTGACGCGCTTGCCTCGCGGTTCTGGTCGGCTTCCTCAGCGACCATGTTCAGGAGACCAGGAAGAAATGGCTGCCGGGGTTGGGATGGGGTCGAGTTGTGGACACCCGCGTGGGGCTCGCAGACGAAATCCGTGACGCTCTTCCCCAGCCAGTGGTAACGCCTTGCCGCGCCCGCGTTCTCGTTCATCCCCTGCTGGACGACGCACCAGGCTCCTGCAGGCGTGAAGAAGATCATGTGGGCGTAGATCTGGTAGGAATCGAGCACTGCGGCCGAGTCGACTTTGGCGCTCATACGTGATGCGTAGATCAGGCGTTCCCCTTCCGTGATCCCATGTCGACTGGCGAGTTCGGCGATTTGCTGCGGGGTCTTTCGGCTGGTCGCACCTTTCCCGCCCGCGGCAAGAATGCCGAGATCGTTGCCGAGCCGCTTCTGGGCATCGCGAAGCGCACCGCAGGTCACGGTTGTCAGGCCCGAACTGTGCCAGTCGAAGCCAAGGACGCAGCCGAAGGCCTGGAACCACCATGGGTCGGCCAGACGACGCAGCATTTCCTCGGGGCCGTACTCTTCGACAATCGTCATCGTGACGGCGCCGGCGAGATGGGACATCCGTTTGAACAGCCAGGCGGGGGCTTTGCCGCCATGCAGAGGAAGATGGGCGATTCGGCGTTGCATTGTGACGTGTCAGGACCGAGAGGGAGCTCAGACTTGCGGGACTGTCTGGGGCTGTGGGAACATGTTGTCCAAGGCGGCGATGACGTCATCGGAGAGCTCGAGATCCACGGCTTTCAGGTTCTGTTCAAGCTGCGCCGTTGATGTCGTTCCCAGGATAACGCTGCTCACGCTCGGTTTGCGCAGACACCAGGCGATTGCCAGTTCGGCTGCTCCGACTCCCATCTGCTCAGCCAGCGAGACGAGTTCCTGGGCTTTGCGCTTATTCTCCTCGGTCCAATACATGGCTTTGATGACACTGTTCTTCGTGGGGTCGGCCGCCCGTGTCCCCTGGGCGGCTTCTTCCCCGGGTTTGTACTTGCCGGTCAGCATGCCATGGGCCAGAGGGGAAAAAACGACGTTCCCGATTCCCTCGTTGTCCGTGGTTGGGTACAGCAACGTCTCGGGATACCGGTAAAGCAGGCTGTACCGCGGCTGGCTCACCGCCATCGGTCTGGCGTTCAGCTCGCGGGCGACAGCATTGGCTTTGACGATGAGGGGGGCAGGCCATTCGCTGATACCCCAGTAGAGGATCTTCCCTGCCCGTGCCAGATCTTCCATTGCCCTGACCGTTTCCTCGAGTGGCGTGTCTGCATCGGGGCGGTGGCACATGTAGACATCGACATAGTCCATGCCCAGGCGCTGTAGACTGGCGTCACACTGTTCACGAATGTGTTTTGCCGAGAGCCCGAGGTCGTTGGGGCCATCCCCCATCGGCGCCCACACTTTGGTCAGGATGAAGAGGTCGGATCGTGGCAGCTCAGCCAGATGTCGGCCCAGAACACGCTCGGCTTCCCCTCTGGCGTAGGCATTGGCCGTGTCGAAGTAGTTGACCCCACGGTCGTAAGCCGTTCGTATTGTCTCTCGCGATGTGTCCTCGTCGCAGCCAAAGCCGATTGTGAGGTAGCTGCCCAGTCCGAGACAGCTCACTTTCGGGCCCCATCTTCCCAGTTTGCGGTACTTCATGACTTCACGCTCGTTTGCGTCCGTCAGGTGTTTCCGAATTGAGCAGGACGGGGGCGTGGCGTTCAAGTCAGCTTGACATCATGCCCTGTCCTGGCCGACTCGACGGCCGCGTTGATGATTCGCAGTACGCCAACCATGTCATCGATGGTTGCCGGTGGGGGGCGCCCTTCGTGGAAGCGTGTGAGCACATCCTCCACGTAATTGAGCGCCGGGAGGGCTTCCGGCCGGGCCACGTCAAGCTCTGTCCCGTCTCGGAACATGATCGTGCCCTTCTCGAAGTCGTTCGTTGTAATGAATGCGCTATCCGTGCACAGGCTGAAGAGGCGGTCGTAGCGTGAGCCGGGGCAGACATAACCGACTTCCAGGGTGGCGACGGCGCCGTTGGAGAAGGAGAGGCTGACCGTAGAGAAGTCGCTGATGTCGAGGCCGTGCAGGAGGTCGCTGGAGCGACAGAAAACGCTAGCGACCGGTGCTCCCACCAAAAGCAAGGCAAGGTCGATGACGTGGGGACCGAAATTGAAGAGAGGACCTCCGCCAGCTCGTTCGGGATCGAGAACCCATGGGACGTTCCAGTTGCAGTAGCGGACCGGATCGCCTGCCAGGAGACGATGCGTATGGTAGGTCACACGCCCCAGGCGTCCCTCCTGTTTGAGACGGCGCAGCTCGCGACTCAGGCGGTAACCTCGCGTGACCAGATCGACACCCGCGAATACGCCGCGCTCCCTGGCTTTCTTCGCCACATGGTCCAGGGCCTGCCAGTCCGTGCCCATCGGCTTCTCCATGACAAATGGCGTTCCGCTGTCGACCAGGCGCTCTGCGAGGCGTGTCATGTCGGCATGGACAGCGTGGGCGAAGACGAAGTCAGGCTTCTCGTTCTCGATCAGTTGCATTGCGCAGGGATAGGCTCTGCAACCGATGTCACGAGCCCGTTCCGCGGCGATATCCTGGTCAGCGTCAGACACGGCCACGATCTCTTGTCGCACGTCCTGTAGTCCGCGAACGTACTGGGCGGCATGCCAATGGCTGATCCCGAGAATGGCAATCCGCATGAGATATGGCTCCTGCTGATGGTCGACCCAAGGACGTTGGCAACAAAATGCCGGACGCCCGCTCAACATGTCCGCACGGCTCTCTTGCTATCGGGGTGGAGCAGTGCGGGTAACGCAGGAAGGATAGAGGGACAGAGCGAGAAGTCAACCCTGGAGAAGACGGCGCCTCGTTCAGGTGGGGCGCGCATGTCTTGGGGCCATGGGGCTCACATCAACGGATGCTCAGAATCGTCAGTTCAGCAGCTTGAGCGCGTTGAGCAGGACACCTGCCGCGACAGCGGAGCCAATCACTCCGGCCACGTTCGGGCCCATTGCGTGCATCAGAAGGAAGTTGTGTGGGTCGTCTTCGAGGCCGACCTTGTTGACGACGCGTGCCGCCATGGGGACGGCGGACACACCAGCCGCACCTATCAGCGGATTGACCTTCCCGCCGGTGAGTCGGTGCATGATCTTGCCCAGGAGGACGCCGCTGACCGTTCCGATCATGAAGGCGACCAGACCAAGAACGAGGATGCCGACCGTCTGCAAATTGAGAAATTTGTCGGCGGACAGTTTTGAGCCGACCGTCAGGCCAAGGAAGATGGTCACAATGTTGATCAGGGCATTCTGGGCCGTGTTACTCAGTCGGTCCACAACGCCGCATTCGCGCAGCAGGTTTCCAAACATGAGCATGCTGATCAAGGGCGCGGCATCCGGCAGCAACAGAGCGCAGAGGAGGGTGATGCTTACGGGGAAGCAGATCTTCTCCAATGGCGAGACGTAACGCAACTGAGCCATGCGGACCTTGCGTTCCTCGACAGTGGTGAAGAACCGCATCAATGGCGGCTGGATGATGGGGACCAGCGCCATGTAGGAGTACGCCGCAACGGCTATGGCACCGAGAAGACTCGGAGATAGCCGCCCGGCAAGGAAAATTGCGGTTGGGCCATCCGCACCTCCAATGATCCCGATCGAGGCAGCGTCACGGAGGGAGAAGTCGATTCCAGGGACCCACTGTGAGAGGGCGAGGGCGCCCAGCAAGGCCACAAAAATGCCCATTTGAGCAGCTGCCCCCAGCAGGGCGGTCATCGGGTTGGCGATGAGTGGGCCGAAGTCGGTCATCGCGCCAACGCCCATGAAGATGAGAAGCGGGAAGACTCCTGTCTCGACACCGACATGGTAGACCATTCCCAGGATTCCGTCAGGCCCGGCCAGATTGGCGTGCGGAATGTTGGTCATGATGGCGCCGAAGCCGATCGGGACCAGGAGCAGGGGCTCGAAGTTCTTCCCGATCGCGAGATAGAGAAGAAGAACGCCTACGCCGATCATGAGAACGCGCCCGATCCCAAGGGTCCAATCGTTACGTGTCTGGGCGATGAGCTCGCAGATCCCCGTACTGCGCCAGAGATTCGTGGCCAGCGTCTTGAGTTCCAGATTTTGGTCGGCGCTACCGATGGCGGAATCATGAGCGACCGGCAGGGGTTCGAGAAGGAACAGAGCTGGTCCGCCGACTTTCAGGTGTTGCCCTAAGTGGATGTTGACCGCTTTGACGCGGTACGTCTGACCGGCTTCAAGGTGGGCTTTGCTACGCCGTGGGGCGTCCTTCTGGGTGAACTTGAGAACGCAGAGCTCACGTCCTGGACGCACGAGCTGATTCGGTTCGGCGCTCACACCATAGACGGTTGCCGGATCCGGCCACACGTAACGCACAGCAACCGTACCGTCGACCTGGGGATCGAGCCTGAACACATCGGTTGAGGGCGTGGCGCTTCCAGCTGAACCAAAGCTGGCAGCGGCCAGGCACATCGCGAAGAGCATGAGCAACGGGGCAGTTCGGAGTTTCATTCCGATGGGGACCTCAATCATTCGAAATATTCATGTTGCGGGGCCTTGAGCGGAAACGCTTGAGGCCCGGAACGCCTGCAGCACCTTGCCGGGGGGCGGGCAGCGGCTGAGCAAAAGGCCAGCCGCAACGCCCGGGTGCGGGAGGGCCGAGCCTAGATGCTGACCAGCACCTGCCCTGTCTTCACCGTGTCACCTGCATTCACATGGACTTGCTGCACCGTTCCGCCGCCGGGGGCCTTTACCTCGACTTCCATTTTCATGGACTCAAGGACCAGAAGGGTGTCGCCTTCGTTCACGGCTGTGCCGGGGGTTGCCACAATCCTGAGAACGCTTCCCGGGAGGGGGGCCTCGACGGGGGTGCCTTCACCAGCGGCGGCCGCGGGGGCCGGCGCTGCTGCTGGGGCCGGCGCTGCTGCCGGGGCCGGTGCGGCTGCTGGAGCCGGGGTCACGCTCTTGATCTGCGTTGCCCCGTCGCCGGCGGAGGGTTCCACGGCGACGTTGTACTGCTGCCCGTTGACCGTGACAATGTACGTGCCGGCATCGGGTGAGGCGCTCTTAGGCGGAGTGGTCGTGCTCTGCGGGGCGGCCGTGGTATCGGCCTTATAGCGGATTCCGCTTGGGGCTTCGCCTTTCAGATAGGCCAGCCCTTTGTCCTCGCAACAGGCGACGATGAAGATGTTCTCTTCGGTCTCTTCGAGGCCAGCTTCCTGAAGCTTCTTGCGCGCTGGCTCGATACCCAGCTCGGGATTGGCATCATTGATGTCAACCGGGACGGCTGTGGTTGGCTCAAGCTCCAACTGTTCCGAAGCGATCTTGACGATCTCCGGATCGGCAGGTGCCGGTGTGCGTCCGAAGTAGCCAAGGACCATCTTGCCGTAGCCATCGGTGATGCGGTTCCACGGGCCCTGTGTAACGTTAGCAAAGGCCTGCTGGAAGTAGAACTGTGAGACGGGTGTCACCGAGGTCCCGTAGCCGCCGCGTTCGACGACTTCGCGCATGGCCTTGATCACGTCCGGATAGAGGTGCATGCAGTTGTTGTCACGCATCATCTGGGTGTTTGCGGTCAGGGCTCCACCAGGCATTGGGGAGAGAGTGATGAACGGGTTCGTCTCCTTGGCCTCCGGCGGCATGAAGTACTTGTCCATCGCCTCGATGAAGATCTCCTCTGCTTCGAGGTACTTCTCGTAGTCGATATCCAAGGTGTACTCGGATCCTTTGAGCTGATGCCACATGGTGAGGATGTCCGGGGCACCGGTGCCTCCGCTGACCGGGCGCATGGAGACGTCGATGACATCGGCTCCGGCCTCGATCGCAGCCATGAGGGACGTGACGCCTATGCCTGCCGTGCAGTGTGTATGCATCTCGACGTCCACGCCTTCCGGGAGGAGCTTCTTGGCCTGCTTGACCGTCTCATAGATTGTGGCAGGCGGGGTTGTTCCCGAGGCATCTTTGAAGCACAGGCTGTGGAAAGAGATATGGGCCTCGAGAATCTCCTTCACCTTGTCAATGTAGAATTCCGCGCTGTGGGGATAGGGATCGCTCACGCCCGGCGGAAGGCCCATGAGGGTGACCACGATCTGGTGCTGCAGGCCGTTGTCATTGATGCACTGGCCGGAGTATTCCAGGTTGCGGACATCATTGAGGGCATCGAAGTTGCGGATCGTGCTGATGCCGTGCTTCTTGAACATCTTCGCGTGGAGGTTGATGATGTCCCGCGGCTGGGAGCTGAGTCCCACGACGTTTGCTCCCCGTGCCAGCGTCTGCAGGTTCACGTTGGGCCCGACCACTTCACGGGCCTGATCCATCATGTCAAACGCATCCTGCTGGCAGTAGAAGTAGAGGCTCTGGAAGCGCGCCCCGCCACCGATCTCAAAGTGATCCGTGCCGGCAGCGACAGAGGCTTCCAGGGCGGGCATGAAGTCTTCTGTCTTCACGCGTGCTCCGAGAACGGACTGGAAGCCGTCCCGGAAGGAGAGATCCATAAAACGGATTTTCTTCATAGTTACGTTCCGCTGCCTTCCTTTACAGCATCGCCTATTCTAGTGTCTGTTGAACCACAAAATTCTGCTGGATTTAGTCCTGTCTCTCGGCTCGGTAGCGCTCAATGGCGGCGCTCAAAACCGCGATCAGAATGCCCTGATTCTGCAGGGAGTCCTGAGGAGCGGCGGGCGCTCCTGCGGCGGGGGCGGACGAGGCGGTCGCGTCAGCGTCAGGGCTTGACTGGGCCAGCAGGCGAGATGAGAACCCGATCCAAAGCGACATGATGACGAGAAAGGCGAAGACGGTGCCCATGCCCAAGGCCATGAGCAGCAGGCCGTCGTTGAGTGTATTCATCTGGCGACCTCAGTTGTCTGGTCACGAAGCTCTGCTATCGTCCAGGCAAGTCTGGACGCGTATCGACGGTAGGCGACGCGTTCTGCCCTGATCCGGAAATCTGGATCAGGACACACGTTTGTGTGCGGGCAGAGCCGCCTCAGAAACAGCACCCTCCGCCCCGGGCGGGACGCAGGAAGTCCACAATATACAGCCTAGGCAGCGGTTGGCAAAGCCAGTTCTTGTGTCCTTTGCATCACTTGGATCGGTGGAAAAGATGGTGTTCAGACGTGGCGAAGCTCGGTGCGCGCCTCTATTATTGGGCTTTGCCCACCCAGTGATGGTGTCTGGGCCTGTCAGGCCCGAAGCGGTTGTTTTAAGGGAGTGCCTCTGGGTTGGCATGGCCTGGTTGAAGCGTCTCGGGCGGATGCGAGGAGATGTAAAATGAGTTACCTGGGGTTGGATATCGGGACGTCAGGCTGCAAAGCGGTCGTCTTCAGCGCTGATGGGGAGGAGCTTTCTCAGGCTCATTGTGAGTACGCGACCTTGATGCCGCAACCGGGATGGGCGGAACTGGACTCCCGGATGGTGATGAGGGCTTGCCGCGGCGTTCTGGCGGAGGCCGCCATGCCATGGCGGAACCAGGATCCGGTAGAAGGGATTGGTGTGTCCAGCCAGGGCGAGGCGTTCACAGCTGTCGGGGCTGACGGCGAGGTCCTTAACAACGCGATGGTGTCATTCGACACCCGTGCCGCTGAGCTTTCGGCGACATGGAGTGAGGCGTTCGGGACGGAGCGCCTCTACGAGTTGACCGGGCACACAGCACATCCGATGTTCACCATTTTCAAGCTGCTGTGGATCAAGGAGAACCAGCCTCAGGTGTGGCGCAGGGCAACCGCGTTTTACTGCTTTGAGGATCTTCTGCATCACGAGTTGGGGGTCGATCCGGCAATCAGCTACCCCCTGGCAGGGCGAACCATGATGTTCAACGTCTCCCGGCACGAGTGGGACGATGCCATTCTTCGCGCCGTTGATCTGGCCCCGGACAGGTTGGCTCGCCCCATGCCGTCAGGTCGACTTGCGGGGACGATACCTGATGATGTTTGTGCCGAGCTGGGGCTGAAGCCGGGAGCGGCTGTGACGACGGGTGGACATGATCAGCCCTGCGGGGCGTTGGGAGCTGGAGTCCTTCAGTCCGGTGATGCCGTGTACGGAATGGGCACCACAGAGTGCATCACTCCGGCGTTCGAGAAACCTGTCTTCAGCCGGGAACTGTGCGCCTCGAATCTGTGCACATACGACCACACTGTCGCCGGGATGTACACCACGGTGGCTTTCTCATTGACGGGTGGCAATCTGTTCCGCTGGTACCGGGACGAATGGGCGCAGAAGGAGGCCGAGCAGGCTGAGCGGACGGGGCAGGATGTCTACGCCTTGCTGCTGGAGTCGCTGCCCGAGGATCCCACTGACCTACTAGTCGTTCCCCACTTCACCCCGACAGGGACACCTGCATTTGACACCAACCCTCTGAGTGCGATTCTCGGGGCCAAACTGAGCACGACTCGACAGGAGGTGTTGAAGGCCCTTCTCGAGGGCGTGACCATGGAAATGAAACTGAATGTGCAGATTCTGGAGGACGCGGGGGTTGACATCAATCTGTTCACCGCGACAGGGGGAGGGGCGCGGAGTTCGACGATGGTCCAGCTCAAGGCGGACGTTCTGGACCGCCCGATTCGTACCGTGGAAGTGACTGAAGCGGGATGCCTTGGGGCTGCCATGTTGGCGCGCCATGCGTTGGCTGGGGAAGCTCTGGGTGAGATTGCCGACCGGTGGGTCCGGCCGGCGGCGCTGATAGAGCCCGACTCGCAGCGAGCATCCCGGTATGCCGAGACGTTCGCGGCGTACCGCCGTCTCTATCCCGCCCTGCAGGAGTTGCGCGGAACCGTTGGGGTATAACGAAGGGCGGCATCAGCGCTTAGCTGAAAATCGCACGCAAAACTGTGACGTAGATCGCACCGAAGAAGGAGATACGTAATGATCACTCCGAAGGTTGGCTTTATCGTCTATGGCGTTCACAAGGATGGGTTGCAGGACCCGATGGGGACCCCGTTCATTGACGACAAGATCGTGGCGGCCTCGAAGGCAGCACTGCGGGCAGCCGGAGTTGAGTTGGTCGAGTATGGCTTGGTCGTGGCAAGCAAAGCGGAAGCTCAGGCAGCCATGAAGAGCATGCGCGATGACGACAGCATTGACTGCGTCGTGCTGTTCTCCGGTACCTGGGTCTGGGCCGCTCACATGATAGGGGCCGTGCGCGACTATGCCAAGACCGGCAAGGGGTTGGTCGTCTGGACTCACCCCGGCTCCCAGGGCTGGCGTCCGGTTGGCGGATTGGTTATGCAGGGGGCGTTGAAGGAGGTGGGGATTGCCCATCGCTTCGTCTACGGTGCAGCTTCGGACCCCGCTGATGTCGAACGTGTCGTGAGTTACTGCCAGGCTGCCCACCTGAAGAACATGCTCAATCTCTCGACTATCGGGACGTTTGGCGGCCGCGGGATGGGGCAAACGTGTGGCGCTGCCGATCCCTCGCAGTGGATGCGAATGTTCGGTGTTGACATCGACTCTCGGGACACGGCTGAACTTGTCAAGACAGCTGAGGCCGTCACCGGCAGCGAATTGGCTGCCTTGGAGCCGAGGATCAAAGCCCTCTTCGGTACGATACCTGAAAACGATGTTGTGAATGAACGCTCGATTCGGCTCTATCTGGCCCTGCGCAAGTTGGTGGAGGCCAATGGGTGGGATTTCTACACCATTCAGTCGTTTCCCGGTTTTGGCGATGAGTATTGTGCGACCTGCTTCGCTCAGAGCATGATGCTGGATGATGGCTTCGGCACCTCGACGTTGGGAGACTTCAACACGGCCTTGACCGTCTTGCTCCTCACAAAGCTCAGCCCGGAACCAGTTTACTACGGTGACCTCCAACACGTTGACAAAGCGACCAACGAAATCAAGATCATCGGGGACGGGGCATGCCCTCCGTCGCTGGCCGGCGAGCTTGGCCCGGCAGGGTTCGCCGAGCATGGCATCCCAACAGAAGGCGAAGCCGGTGGCCTTTCGGTCAAATTGGTCTGCAAGGTTGGCGAGGGGGTACTGGCTCGTTTGGGACGCTTGAACGGCCGTTTCCAGATGGTGATCACTCGCGGATCGATCTTCGAGCCCCCCCCCGAAGCGCTTGAGCAGCGCAAGCTGGAATGCGGAATTCCTTTCTGGCCGCACGGCTTCGTGAAGGCACACTGCGACATTGAGAAACTCCTCCAAAGCTGGAACAACGAGTATGCCTGTTTGGGATACGGGCTGCACCTGTACCCCGCTCTGGCTGACTTCTGCGAGCTGACCGGGATCGAGTCCATCCTGCCGTGACGCGACCCGGCGGCGTTGAGGGCCTTTGCCGGGAAGGTGGCGCGTCCCTCAATGCTACTGACTTTCTCCTGCCACTGCACTGGCGGAGAGGTCGCCGGATGGCACCGCCTCTCACATTGTCTGCTCTGTTAACGTGGGTGGGGGCGTCTCGACGCGTCCCACAACAGTGCGACTTGCTCAAGGTCCTGAGCCTAGTCGAAGGGCTGCCACCCGCGACCCCATCTTCGAGAAAGTCAATAGCACCGGCGCGTCCCCTCTCCGGTTGTCTCGCCGTTGCATGATGATTCCGTCCTCACTCGGTCGGCGGGGTATATTACCACCCCGCCGGCCTCGTCAGCCCGGTACTAATCGATTGCTTCGGAGGCACGCGTGTCTACAGATTTTCTGTGTCGAGGAATTCTCGACGACCTGAACATCCGCTTCTCCTACGCCGTGGTCACGGACGTCGCCAATGACGCCATTCTGGCCCATGATTGCGATCCGCTGTCGGGTCACATCCTCAGCCGCTCGTTATGTGCCGCCGTGTTGAGCGCTCCCCTTCTGAACGATGGTGAGCGTTACACGCTTCGCTGGAACTACTCGGGGGCCTGCAAGAATGTGGTGATTGATGTGGGAGCTTCTGCTGACGTTCGAGGGTTCGTGAACCCCGCCGATTTGCTGAGCAGGGCCGATCGTGAAGACCAGATTTATGGGGAGAGTGGGACGGTTGCGGCCATAAAGTCCACGCACGAACAGGTCCTGAATTCCGGGACGGTAGAGGCCGGACTTCTGGATCCGGTCGAGGACCTGGCGTTCTTTTTCTCGTTAAGCGATCAGGTAGAAACCGGTCTCTCGGCTCTGGTAGCGCTCGCCCAGGATGTTAAGCGACCCGTGAGGTTGTGCCAAGGGGTCATGATACAGGCGTTGCCCGATTGTGACTTGGCGGCGTTCGACGACATTCGGGGACGGCTTCGGCAACCTGACGTCCGGGGCCTGCTGGAGGAGCCGCCTCTGGTGGACAACCACTTCGAGCTGATTGCCCGGGCCCTGGCCGGTGATGTCGACGGGCCATTGGGGTGGTCGTCCTTCCAGTCCCACCGCCCTGAGTTCCGCTGTGCTTGTGGTCGCGAACAGATCCTTCAGGTCGTTCGGACGCTACCCGCATCTGATATTCAGGATCAGATCGCCAAGGAGGAGGGGCTGCGGATCACCTGCACATTCTGCGCCCGTGTGCATACGGTGGCGCTGGATGAACTGCAGAGCTTGATGGGCTGACGTGCGGCGGGGTTGGGGCCTCGGGCCGGCGGCGGACGATCACGTCACCCCGTGGTACCGCTGGTACCAACGGACAAACTGGGGGATGCCGACCGAGATGGGGGTCTCGGGCGAGAAGGCGAGTTTCTCCTGAGCCCGGGCGATGTCCGCAAAAGCGGCGGGCACGTCTCCAGGCTGCATCGGGAGCATCTCCAACTTCGGCTTGACGCCGAGTTCGTCCCCAAGGATGTTGACGAGGTCCAGGAGGTCTTCGCAACGGTGGTTGCCGAGGTTGATGATCTCGTAGTCATCGAGGGAATCGAACATGAGGGAGGCCTTCACTCCGGCTACGATGTCGTCGATATAAGTGAAGTCACGTTTCATCTTCCCGTGGTTGAACAACTGGATTGGTTTGCCCTGTAACATCCAGTCGGTGAACAGCCACAGTGCCATGTCGGGGCGTCCCCAAGGGCCGTAGACGGAGAAGAACCGCAGCCCGATCGTCTGGAAACCGTAGAGGCTGGTGTAGCTGTGGGCCATGAGCTCGTTAGCCCGTTTGGTCGCCGCGTACAGGCTCAGAGGCGTCTCCACGGGATCGCTCTCTGAGAATGGCATCTTAGTGTTCCCACCGTAGACGCTGGAACTTGAGGCGTAGACGAGGCGCGGCTGAACGGGCGCATGCCGACAGGCCTCCAGGACACTCAGGAAACCCTCGAGGTTCGAGCGTTGATAGACGAAGGGGTGTTCCAGTGAGTGCCGAACCCCCGCCTGTGCTGCCAGGTGGCAGATGGCTTCCGGCCTGAATCTATCGATCGCCGCCTGCAAGGCGTCGTGGTCGGCGATGTCCAACCGTAGGCCTTCGTAGCCTGATTCTGCCTCGAGGAGGGCGTGTCGGGACCGTTTGAGCTCAATCGAGTAGTAGTCGTTGAAGCAGTCGATCCCAAGGACCTTGTGACCATCAGCCAACAGACTTCGGGCTACATGGAATCCAATGAATCCGGCTGCCCCGGTAACTACAATTCGCATATCTATTCCTTACAGACTCTCCGCCGTGTCGGCGCTACAGAAGCTCGAGTCCTGCGCTCCAGGCCCGAGACTGTCGAAAGTAGCTTACTGTTGACCAGGCGCAATTCAATATTCAGTCGGCTGGTGCCGGGATGGATCTGTGGACGTCCGGGATTGCTCGCCGTGAGCAGGGCTGTTTCATGCTGCCGAATCTGGTCCGTCCGTGATAGCGTGATCCCATGGTAGCGTCTCCGGATTCCCGTGCTCAGGCTTTTACGTTCTCACCTTTTCACAGAAGTGAGAATGAAACAGCCCTGCACCGCGAGGGAATGGGGTTGCATTCGCGCGGCTCATCCGTATCTTGTGAGTCAAGGGGAGCCCCACGCAGGGAGCAACGCCAAAGGAGCAGCCGCGGGTGCGTGCTTCAGGAATAGAGCTGACCGACAACACCGATTGCCTGGTGTCGCTGCCTCCGGCGATGGCGGGACGTTTCTGCGATCTGCACCCCTCAGAGGGTAGGCGATGGTTTGCGGCTTGCGACCCTGACGGTCGCCGCTTGGGATCCGGCGGAGGAACCGTGCATGTGCTGCGCGAAGCATGGCGGGCCTCGCAGGGCACTGACTCGTTCCGTGCCTGGATCCGGCGGGAGCGGAAACTGATCATCCATGGTGGCGGGCAGAGCCGCCGACTTCCTTCTTATGCCGCCGTGGGGAAGCCGCTGATGCCCATGCCCGCTTTGCGCTGGGCGTTGGGCCAGCGGGTGGACCAGTGCCTCCTGGATCTTCAGGTGGAGGCTTGTGACCGGATCCTCGAACGGGCCGCCTCTCCCAGTCGAGTGATGATTACGAGCGGGGATGTACTTGTCCACTTTGAGCCGGATTTCCCGGATCTCCCGGATGCTGATATCGTCTGCCTTGGCCTGTGGGGGACCGCGGAGGACGCGCAACACTTCGGTGTTTTCTTCTGTCCGCGTCAATGTCCGGGTGAGTTGGCCTTTGTGTTGCAGAAGCCGAGCATTGATGAGATTCGGCAGTCGGCCGGCGATCACCTCTTCTTGTTGGACAGTGGGGTCTGGCTCCTTTCTGAGCGTGCCCTTGCGGTTCTCTTCGCCAAATCCGGGGCCTGTATTGATGGCAGTGAGCGCGAGTCAGGGCAGTTAGCGGCCTACGATCTCTACGGAGATCTGGGCCCGAAGTTGGGGAAGGCCCCCACTGTGCGGGATGATGCGGTGTTCGGTGAACTGACCAGCGCGGTAGTGCCGTTGCCGGGCGGCGAGTTCTACCATTTCGGCACGACTCGGGACGTCATTCGCTCGACGGCGCGTCTACAGAACCGCGTCCTCGACCAGCGCCGTTTCGCTGGAATTGGCTCGAAGCCGCACCCGAGCATGTTCGTTCAGAACACCGCTCTCGACGAGTCCCTCCCGGATACCGGTCGCAACGTGTGGGTTGAGAACTCCCACGTCCCGCGAACCTGGCAGTTGAGCCATGACCACTGCATTACCGGTGTTCCCGAGAATGGCTGGACGCTCAGTTTGGAGCCGGGGACTTGTGTCGATTTTGTGCCGGTGCATCAGTCGGCCAGATGGTGTTTGCGCGTCCACGGCATGGATGACACGTTCTCCGGTGCCTGTGGTGCTTCAGACACGACGTATCTGGGCCGCCCGCTGGTGCAGTGGCTGGCGGACCGTGGACTTGACCTGGGCGCGGCAGGGATCGTTCCCGACACCGACATCCAACGGGCTCCGCTGTTCCCCGTAGTCGAGCTTGGCGAGATCACGGGAGCCTATCTCGAATGGCTTTCCTGCGCGGCTCCCCGGGCCGACTCTGGATGGCGCGAACGCTGGTTGTCTGCCCCAAGATTATCCGCGGCTGAGCTTGGCGAACAGGCGTCTCTGGACCGGCTTTACTCGCAGCGTCGAGCGTTTCTGAAGCAGGCTCTTCCGTGCATGGCTGAGAACCACGACCGCAGCGTCTTCTACCGTCTTGACTTGGCTGCCACCAGTGCCATTTATGTCGACCCTGAATTGCCTGTTCCCGAGCTTCCGTCGTCGGAAGCGGATGTGATGAAGAGCATTCATGCTCGGATGTTCCGTTCGGCTCTGTTGCGGGAACGTTCGGAGGACGACTCCCGGTGGGAGAAGGAGGCCTTCGAGATACTCCGGGAGGCGATGACCGATGTGCTCGAGCATGAGCCCGTCTGCCCTGAGCGTCAGGTCATGGAAGATCAAATCGTCTGGGCGCGTTGTCCGGTCAGGTTGGATCTGGCCGGCGGGTGGACCGATACGCCTCCCTACTGCCACCTGTTCGGTGGGCGTGTGGTCAACTTGGCGGTCGACCTGAACGGTCAGCCCCCTTTGCAGGTCTTTATCCGCCCCACCGAGCGTCCTGAATTCGTTCTGCGCTCGATTGATCAAAGCCGCGAGCAGCGAATCACGACTTACGAGGAGATCGCGGCGTGTGCAGATATCAGCGATGCGTTCTCGATTGCGAAGGCTGCGCTTGCCTTGGCCGGGTTCCTGCCGCCGTTCCATGCTCAGGGCGGCTATGCTTCGCTTCGTGATCAACTCATTGACTTTGGCGGTGGGCTGGAACTCACGGTTCTGGCCGCCGTTCCCAGGGGGTCGGGATTGGGCACCAGCAGCATCCTTGCTGCGGTGGCATTGGGGGCGTTGAGTGACTGCTGTGGGCTGGGCTGGGGGCACACGGATGTGTGCGCCCGAACGTTGGTGCTGGAGCAGATGCTGACGACGGGCGGCGGATGGCAAGATCAGGTTGGCGGCGTGCTCAGAGGGGCGAAGCTCCTTGAGTCGCATTCGGGATTTGATCAACGCCCTGCGGTGAACTGGCTGCCGGGACACCTGTTTGAGGAAGGACCTTCACAGGGCGCCATCCTGTTGTACTACACGGGCGTGACGCGGGTAGCGAAGCAGATTCTGCAGGAAATCGTGCGGAATGTCTTCCTCAACTCCCGGCCGCATCTGGCCATTCTGCGTGAGATTGGCGAGAATGCACTGCGTGCTGCTGAGTCCATCCAGCGAGCTGACTACGATGCCCTATGTTCGTCGGTGAATGCCAGCTGGTGTCTGAACCAACGGCTCGATGCCGGAACGAACCCTGAAGCGATTCAGGCGATTCTCGATTCTGTCTCGGACTGGCTGTGTGCCGCGAAGCTCCTGGGGGCGGGGGGAGGTGGGTACCTTCTGATGCTTGCCAAGGACGAGGAGTGCGCGGGGCGGATCAGGCGCCGGCTGACCGAGTGCCCCCCAAATGGCAAAGCCAGGTTTGTTTCCCTTAGCCTCTCGAGGACGGGCCTGGAAGTGACGCGGAGCTGACGAATGATGCGAGTGTTGGTAACCGGTGGGGCCGGCTTTGTCGGTTCTCGACTGTGCCGGCTTTTCCGGGCAGACTTCCCCAAGGCGGACATCGTTGCCTTTGACAATCTCAGGCGCCGAGGCAGCGAGCTCAACGTTGCCGAGTTCCCCGTGCACAGTATCCAGTTCGTGCACGGTGACGTCCGCAGTTCCGCGGATCTGGCGGCCCTGGACGGACATTTCGACGTCGTTGTCGAGGCTTCGGCTGAGCCCAGCGTTCACGCCGGCACCGGCGGCGAGTCTCCGCGATATGTTATCGACACAAACTTCGGCGGCACGATCAACTGTCTCGAGTTTGCCCGCGTCCGTGCCGGGGGCATGGTCTTTCTCTCGACCAGTCGCGTGTATGCGGTCTCGGCGCTCCGACAGATCAGGTTGCGGGAGGAGGCGACCCGGCTCGTCCCCGAGGACGACGATCAGCCGCCCGGTTTCATGGAAGGAGGCGTGACGGAGGCCTTCCCAACTGTCGGTCGGGGCAGTCGGTCGTTGTATGGGACGACCAAGCTGGCCTCCGAGCTGTTCATCGAGGAGTATGTGGCCGGGTACGATTTCCCGGCCGTGATCAACCGTTGTGGGGTCATCGCCGGAGCGGGTCAGTTCGGCAAGGTGGATCAAGGCGTATTCACGCTGTGGGTCGCTCGGCACCTGTTTGGTGGTGGGCTTCGCTACACCGGGTTCGGAGGCACAGGGAAGCAGGTGCGCGATCTGCTCCATCCGCGCGATCTGTATGCACTTATTCGACGCCAAGTTGATTGCCTGGGTGACATCCGCGGGGAGGTCTTCGGGGTTGGCGGAGGCGTTTCCGGGGCCGTCAGTCTGGCGGAGTACACGACTCTTTGTCAGGACGCCACAGGCATGGAACTCCCCATCGGCTCTGTGCCTGACACCAGCGCGGTGGATATTCCTCACTATGTCACGAACACGCGCAAAGTGAGCGGGGCCCTGGGGTGGCGTCCTCAGATTAGCCCTGCTGAGATAGTCGGCGAGATTAGTACATGGCTGCAGGAGAACTCCGAGCAGCTGAAGCCGCTGTTTGCGCCCGGGGCGTGATGCAGAGCTGCGGATCGGACGATGATTGTCCGAGTGGCACACGAGCCGGGTCTCCGGCGCAGGTGCGCCAGTCATATCGGAGGGTGTAACTGCCTCGAAGTGCTATGGAGCGCCGGTTCTCCCGCGTGCGGTCGCGTTCCGCGTCCTGACGCGGTCACGGGACGCAACCGGCCTGGCCGCTCACGGAGAAGCGGCACCCCCAACGGTGTGTCGCGACCAGCAGTTCTGTGCTCAAGAACGGGGTCCAGTCACCCGATGGCAAGTTGTAGAGAGGATGAAGTATGTCCGTAGCGATCGTGACCGGTTCTTCAGGGCTTGTTGGGAGTGAGTCGGTTCGTTTCCTGCACGCACAGGGGATGGATGTCATCGGGCTTGATAATAATCTGCGGGCCTATTTTTTCGGGCAGGACGGAGCGACCGACTGGAATGCCCGGAAGCTTGCTGAGGATCTCCCGAAGTACCAGCACCTGGAGGTCGATATACGTGATCCGGATGCCGTGAATGAGGTGTTTGTGCGGTATGGGACGTCCATCTCGATCGTGGTCCACTGTGCCGCCCAACCGTCCCACGACTGGGCGGCCAAAGAACCGATCACAGATTTCTCCGTCAACGCTTTGGGGACGCTCTACCTGCTTGAGGCCACGCGTGCGGCCTCGCCCGATGCGACATTCATCTATACCTCGACGAACAAGGTTTACGGGGACACCCCCAACGTCCTGCCTTTGGTCGAGAGAGAGACGCGTTGGGAGTGTGATGAGGCTCACCCTTACGCCAAGCATGGCATCGACGAGTCGATGTCGATCGATCAGTGTAAGCATTCTGTGTTCGGAGCCAGCAAGGTGGCCGGTGATGTCATGTGCCAGGAGTACGGGAAGTACTTCGGGCTGCGGACGGGGATCTTCCGCGGGGGATGCCTGACGGGACCAGCGCACAGCGGGGCGGAACTGCACGGGTTTCTGGCCTACCTCGTGAAGTGTCAGCTTACCGGGCGCCCCTACACGATCTTCGGCTACAAAGGCAAGCAAGTCCGGGACAACATTCACAGCCACGACCTGGTCAGTGCGTTTTGGCACTTCCATGGCGACCCGAAGCCCGGTCGCGTCTACAACATGGGAGGGAGCAGGCACAGCAACTGCTCAATGCAGGAAGCGATCACGATCATTGCGGAGATGTCGGGACGAGAGCTGAACGTGACACTGTCGGATGACGCCAGGATTGGTGATCACATCTGGTGGATTTCGGATGTTCGACGGTTCCAGAAGGACTTCCCCGGGTGGGCGTACACCTGTGATATCAAGGCCATTCTGCGAGAGATTATTGATGCCACGGCTGAGCGTGAGGGGGTTAGTCTCTGAGAGCTACTGATCCGGCCAGATGTGGTGTTGCATGAAGGCCAGTAGGTTTCAGGTGTCAGGTTTCTGGTGTCAAACTCGAATCCTGACACCTGAACACTGAAACCAGACACCTTGATACGCAGCGTTGTTTACTGCCGCATCAATAGCCTGATCCTGCTGATCGACACGCGCTGTTCCTTGGTCCGGGTGGGGTCGAGGCGCAGACCACGGATGAGACCACGCCAGCGGGGGTGTGAAGCCAGATCCAAGCGTACAGTCTGGGGTGCTGCCTGGGAACGCAGCCCCACGTACACGCAGGCGTTTCCGTTGACCGGGCTCGACGCTGTGGCCCAGAACATAGTCACGTTGTCATGGCGGTTGGCGCAGGGGATACTGACAGCGTCACTTCAGCGCTTGAGATGGCGCTGGCTTCCAGTTCGAGCCAACCAGTGCGGAACGCCGGATCGTGCGTGGTCGTTGTGGCGACGAGAGCGCCATCGGTTACGTGCACATCGGCCAGTCCCATGAGCGGCCGCCACGCAGCCGCATCGTCATCTGTCTTGAACGTCCACTCTGTTCGTTTGGCGCCTGGTCTACGGAGATCAAAGTCATAGGGCCCAAGGGCGACGTCCTGAGGCGTGATCCGTGCGGGAGGAGGCCCTTCGCAGAAGGTCTCACGGACAGCCTCAAGCATGCTGAATCCGAATTCTGTGCATGGTTCGATGTAGCTGCCTTCCGTCCACTCATTCCATGGTCCCATGATCAGGAGTTTCTCATCGCGTTGGTCGAGCCACTCCTTGGCTTCGGTCAGGATCGTTCGGAAGAGCTTTGGGGTGCGTTCGTAGATCACGAAGGTGTTGTCGCCATGGCGCGGACGGGCATCCCAGCCTGTGTCGACCACCGGGAGGAAATCCATCCCTGCTGCTTTGTATGGTTGCTCCCTCGCATCCCATCCCGCACGGCTGTTCTGAGCAACCAGGGAGAACGGGTAGAAACGCGGATCTCTGGCTTCGTCTCGGCATCGGTGCCACCAGTGGTACGAGGTCCAGGCTTGGTATCCCTCACCAGCCAGCTGCTCCGGCGTTCCGTTGTTGTTCATTGCCACAAAGTGGATGCCTGGGAGTCCGGCGTCCCGGGCCATGGCCTGGGATATATCCAACAGGGCCCTTGCTCCGTCGCTTCCTCCCATGTCACGACGGATGTTTGATGGTGACCAGAGCGCGACGAGCGGCTTGCCGTCGACGCGCAGGTACTCAGGCATGCTGAAGTACTCGTCGATCCAGAATTGCGTAACGTTCCGCCAGTCTTCCTCCGAATGGGTGTTCGGCGGATTGTGGTTGGCCCACATGACAGCCCATTTCATGTACCTCCGGAAACGCGCTTTCCTGAGCGCATCGATGTAATGCATGTGGTGTGTCTTGCCGGCGACCCAGTACCAGTCGATGAGGAAGAACCCCACGCCGTGTTCCACGGCCCATTTGATTTGCCAATCCACGCATTCGGGATTGCCTTCGTCGTAGTAACCGAGGGTCGGTTTTGCCCAGGGGGCCGAGCGCTCGAGTTGACGCCATTGGCGTTCATGCCCGAAGCCGGGGTAGTAGTACGAGCCAATCAGGTAGTCTGTCCTGGCCGGAACCGGCTCAGGGATGCGGCCGCGTGGGAGAGAGGCGGGGACAGGTGGCGATACCTTCATCGGGGCGCTTGTGAACTCTCGTCTTCCAGCCGGGGTTTCGAGTGTCAGATGAGCCTTCACGAGACCTGTTGCGGTGGGAGAGACGGTGGCATAGGCCGTGACCGGCAACTCGGGTTTGACCGTAAACGGGTGGTCAAAGGCGTCATCACTCTTCAGAAGCCTCGCTTTGCCTTGGATCCCGATGCGGGCTGTGGCGTTGGTTGCCTTGCCCCCAAGATTGGCCACGCGAGCCATGAATCGGCAGGGCTGCCCCACGCGGTTCACGCTGTCTACGGGGCCGAAGTAGAGCAGGTGGATGTCTGGGGAGGGCCACGGCTCGGAAGCGATGCTGAGGGCCCGCAGTGTGGGTGTGTCCGCGTCTCGACCGACCGCCTTTATCGCCAAATGCAGCAAGTTACCGTTCCAGGAGCTGTGGCCTGCCATGTTGAGGCTGTACGTGTGTGGCACGGTGTCGCCGGGGATATAGACTCCCCGGGTCGGTGAGCCTTGCCCGGTGTCGGTTGCCCAGGTGACGACGATATGGGATTCGCTCGGGGCATCGAAGGTCATGCGGAGCCAGTCCTGGCCCTGTAAAGGGACGCGCAGCGGCGGGCCGGTCAGGATGTCCCCCTGTCCGCTCCAGCCACTCATCTCTGTTTCGGATAGGCGCCAATCTGCACGGGAGACTGGCTGCTGTGCCCGGCTCGGGCTGACAATGCGCAGCCAGTCAACCTCGAACTGGGTGTCCTGAAAAAGGTCGAAGCGGATCTGAATGACCTTGCCTTCAGCCTGCCACCACGGGCGGATTCTGACGATTTCCCACGTGTCTCCGCCGACAACGTCGAAGGGAACGACCTTCTTGCCAGAGAACCCACCGTACTTGCCCTCGGTGGTGTTGGAGTAGAACAGCTGCCCTTCGCCACTGCCGGTGCACTTGACGCGAGCCCACACTTCCTGGTACGCGTCTGCCGGGATCTCAAAGAGAGGACTGGAGAGCTGGGGGTCGTGCCCCGTGCTGCGTCCTGAGATGGAAGTGGGACTTGTGCTCAGTTCCTCGATGTGCCGGGTGGCACGCCAGCCTTGCAGGTCGCCATCGAAGGTCCATTCCAGGAGCGTCCGGACGTCAGCCCCCTGAAGGAGTGTGGGAATGGTCAGTAGAATTAGCAGAGCGAAGGGCGTTTGATGGGGTTTGGTCTGTAGCATCGTCTGTCCTGAATTCGTTCATCGCTTCATTGGCTTGATCCGGTGTGCTCGCTTGATCTGGAAGTGTGCCTGTGCGCTGTCCGCAACGAGCGCGAGCCAGTTGCCCCTTCCTATCCCCTCGGTGATGGTTGAGAAGAGCAGTTCGCCGTTGACAAAGATCTCTGCATAGCGGTCGCGTTTCACGATCCGGACTGCGTATGGCGCGTTGTTCCGGAGTGGCCGGTGCACAGCATCGAGAGGACGCCCGAACGATGGGCCAAACATGCCCGCTCGCACCTCGTTCAACGTGATCGCATTGTGTTCGCAGTCGAGGAGCACGAGCAGTGCGCCTTTGCTCAACTCGTCCCCACCGACGGCCACACCCGCCCTGGGGCCATCCGCAATGCTGACATTTACGACCGCGTCAAGATCCGGTGCCCCTTCGACGAGCAGCATTGTCGCGCCTGCCGGACACCCCCCCCCAATGGTCTCGCCACCGATGTTCCACGTCCCATTTGAGAACGGCCCCGCATCCGGTTGCCGTGGGGCCGAGAGGGCGAGTTGTTCCATCCACAACCCTTTGAGGCCAGCCCACGGACGGACGACCCGCTGACCGTCTTTGACCGCCAGGGCTTTCGGAAGCCCGAGAGCCCGGGGCGTGCCCGGCGATACCGCCCCGTTGTAGTGGTGGTAGAGCAGGCGTTGCCCTTGCCACATCACCGAACGGGCCACGACAGCGTCATGGCGATCGCAGCCCGAACCGATGAGCAGATCCTCACGAGGGCGTTGCCACGGGCCCTCCGGGGTTTGGCCCACCAGATGGAATGTGCCGCCGACGGTGCGTCGGGAGGGCGTGTCCAGGCGCCGTCCCCAGCCGGAGTGGACATTGAACGTCATCCACCACCGGCCTCCAAGTTCGAACACTTCAGGGACTTCCATCCGAGATGGACATCAGCGTCCCGCACGAACACCCATGTGTCGTGAAGGACGCGGTCCCCATCTGATGGCGCGAAGTTCACGACCGGGTCTCGCCCACGATCTCGCTAAGCACGTCTAGACTGCGCATCCAATCGGAATCGTGTCCTCCCTCGGGTTCGAACGACATGCACCCGTCGAAGCCGGCGGCCATGAAGACGTCTCGGATGCGGCGGTAGTCGGGTGAGCCATCGCCGGTGGGGCAGTAGCGGAAGGGCCGTGGGCTACGTTCCGGATCCGGGACAAAGGACTTGATGTGAACGTGGGTAACCTGATCGGCGAGCAAGGGGGCTGCTTCGTGGGAGTCACAGCCGGCCAGGATGAAGTTCCCGCCGTCGAAAGTGACCTTCATGTTGGGGCGGTCTATGAGGTCTATGCAGCGTTTCAACTCTGTGTGTGTGTGACACATTTTGCCTGCGTTCTCGATGCTGAAGGTCAGTCCTGCTTCGGCTGCGAGGTCCGCAGCCTGGCCGAGCCCGTCGACGTAGCGCAGCAATGCGTCTTCGCCCTCGTTGTTGTGCTGCCCGCCATGGCTGAACAACTGCGTGATACCGAGCTCGTGACAGGCGTCAATTCCGGCACGGATGGTGTCCAGAGATTGTTTGCGTACCTCTGCATCGGGAGAGATCAGATCTGTGGGGACGCAGTAGATGCTGGGCTCGAGGCCGAGGTCATCGAGGAGCCGTTTGGCTCCCGTGACCGTTTCCCCAACGTTGCTGAGCATGCGTTCGAACAGATCGACGGCTTCGAGCCCGTGCTCCTTGCATGTTCCGAGGAATGCCCGCCAATCCATGGGCTGTCCATCCGGTCCGCGGTCCGACATCAACATGATTCCAGTTTTCATCGCCTGTCTTCCTCCTATTGGGGCTGTGGCTCCGGGAGGCCTCCCGGAGGCGTTCCTAATGCGTTTGTCGGCTATCGATACAATGAGGGGGGTGAGCTCTGGTCTGTCGAGCTTCCCACTGCCTGTTCAGCATAGGCGTCAAGCGGTGACATGCAAACCGATTTCCACTGGTTTCGGCAATGCCTCAGTCACGTGGGGGGAGAACTCCAAGATGGCTCGACGGAGTCTCTCCCTCCAGGGATTCTCTGGGCCATCTGTGTCCGATGGAGGGAGAGACTCCGTCGAGCCGCCTCACGTAACTGAGGGGTTATCTGGTTTCGGGAGGCAAACTATCAGCGTCGGGTGGAGTGAACCGGAGGGGCACCCGGGCCGAGGCGACGGCGGTAGGCGAGAGGGGTCATGCCTCTGAATCGCCGAAAGGCACGGGCGACGTTCTTCTCGTCCGGGAAGCCCATGGAGAGGGCGATTTCCCCCACCCGCAGGTCTGTCTCCAGGAGGAGTCGTGCAAACAGGTCCAGTCGGGTGAGCCGGATGTACTCGTAGATGCTCTGGCCCGTGGCGCTGGAGAAGCGAGTGTACAGGGCCCGACGAGACAGCGGGACGGCCCGCAC
>Ga0209045_1000273_pt1 | contig 64811 bp, 63 predicted proteins | sample SaaInlLV_10m_DNA_4_FD_184664 | JGI IMG/M metagenome (GOLD analysis project Ga0209045, IMG submission 184664) | Marine microbial communities from expanding oxygen minimum zones in the Saanich Inlet - Saanich Inlet SI072_LV_200m_DNA (SPAdes) (version 2) | ecosystem: Environmental > Aquatic >...
GTGTTTTTGTTTTAACTTGTTTGAGTCGTTTTTTTGCATTCTGCTCTTTGAGTTCTTCCATGTCTTTTTCTGCTTGCGCTCTTAATTGCTTTAATTTTTCTTTATAATTTAAAGTAGAGAATTTAGATTCTGAAGAATCTGTTCTTAGAACGTCACTTAATTCACGAACTTTAATATCCCCTCTTAGTTCTTCTTCCCTTGATTTTGTTTTAGCATCCATTTTATTCATCTTAATTTAATTTTAATCCAATCTTTATTTAATTTGATTTAATTTTTTTAATTCAATTCTTTTAATTTAATTCTTTAATTATTTTAGCATAATCAATATCATCTACTTTTTCGAAAATAGATTCTAGGTCTCCTGATTCATAACTTTTTTGAACAGACTCTCTTAATTTCAACTTATCTTTATGGTTTGTTTTATACCTGCTATATTTAGGAATTAATTTTCTAACTTTATTTTTACAAATTCTTGGATATAAATTACCTGCGGCAATTCCCACACCTGCACCAGGTACAAGCCCTAACAACATACCACCTAGAATTTGTTTTCCTAATTCAGATATTTCTGGAGCTAAAAATGCACTTACAACCATAGCACCCCCCAGAATAATAGATGGCAAACCAATACTAAATAAATTAACTCCATCTACTGCTTCATATTTTTTAATTTTATAATCTAACTTACTAACTTGTTTGTCCAATACTTGCAATTCAGAATCAGAAACATTTAATTTTTCATAAATTTGTTCTATAAATAAATCATTGAATTCAACAGATTTTTTTTCGCCAACAGCATATTCAAAATAAGTCGCATATTCATGCATTCTTTGATTTGTCGATTTTGTTTTAATACTTTCAATTCTCTTTTGTGCATTTTGATCTTTGAGTTCTTGCATATCTCTTTGTGCTTGCTCTCTTAATCGATTTATTCTTTCTTTTGGATCAACAATAGAATCTAACTTAGAACTTTGATCTAAAACGTCACTTAATTCACGAACTTTTGTATCTTCTTGTGATCTGATTTTAGATTTTGATTTATCATCTGATTTTACTAAATTACCCATAATTACTCGCCCCGTATTAGATTAATAATAACGCCCCTTTAATATTTAACATATTATTAATATAGTTTAGATATAGTAATATATAAAGTTTTTTGTTTTTTTAGTACTGAAGAGTGGTTAAAAAACCGAAAGGTTTATAAAGGGATGTTGTAACTAACAATACAATGAGCCTCAATAATTTTTACGCGAACTTTCCAGAAGGATGGTATAGGCAAACAGAACCTATAAATTATGCCAAAGTTATTTCTGGAAAAGCAAAACTTATGTCCGATATTGATTCGCTGATTGAAGAAACTGGTTTTGATGCTGATGGATTCTCAGAATTTGTTAATCAATGGCAAGAAGCACATAGTCAAATGGTTAACGAAATTTTTCATCAAAAAAAATCAGAGGACGAATTAAGCGATGTTGCAAAAAGTGCAGATGTTATGAACGTAAAAAGAGATGAAATGATCAAACCAATATATGATCTGTTGATTAAGAAAGGATATGATCCAGAATATTTAGAGAAATAAACAATAATAATATAATAATTAAATAAAAAAATAAATCTAAACAGGACATTCATAACGCAACATACTTCTCAACAAGTCTAAAACAAGATCCTACTGCCACTGCAATGAATATTGAAATTATTAATCTGTTGAGAAAGAATTCTAAACCAAAGTAACCTGTCTCGAGGAAGAATCGTCCAGGACCAATTAAAGTTTGAGCTGTTATAAACGCGACAATAAGACTAGGAGCAAGACCTTTGTTTTTTAGAACTGTTAAAATGGGAATAAATGCCATTAATGGTCCAGGAGTTGCAATGCCTAAAGCAGATGCTTTGAAAATATTTTTTTCATTCTCTTTGAAATGCCCTTCAATATGATTCTTCTTAGTATAATAATTAAGAACTTGAGATACAAAAACAGCAACTAATAAAATTGGAAGTATTTTAAGAAACGAAATCAATGTTTTAGCCAAGATTTGAATAATAACTTCAGAGGTCACATTAATACCTCCATTAAAAATCCACCAATGATAATAAATATTGTTGTGATAAAAAATCTAGCAGTGAAAAACTTCCACCCCAAATATTTTATTTCCATAAAATCTCTGATGATTGATTCGCCAATAACCTCTCCTGCGATAAGCGCAAAGACAACACCAACACCCGCACCTTTGAGAAATAATGCAAATGCAATAGGATATGTTGCATACCTCGGAATTGGAAGAAGTATTCCTATGATTGCTGCTAAAGGAATCGCAATAAATAAGTTTTTTCCCAGGAGAAACTCGACTGAAGAACTTGGAACATACATTTCAATAAGTACTCCAAGCAAAACTGCAATGAAAAAAATAGGTAGAAGTATTTTAAGACTTTTTAGTGAATTTATTGCTATTGGTTTTAAGTGTTTAAGTTCAAATTGTTTTAGATTTAACATATTATTATCTCAAATGTTTTTTATAAAAAAATAAATTTCTTTGGTATTACTGCGGCAGCTTATGAAATTCTATGAATTTCATATTTCGAAAAACACCTTGCATAAATCAGGTGTTTTTCTGCTATAAATCATTGACTCGCTTTGCTCGTCAATGATATAATCGAGCTACGCTCGAATAAATTGAACACTTATGTGTTCAAATAATGTGCCAAGGCAGTAATGCTTATTGTTTAGATGCATTTATTCTTACCTTTGTTTCCGATTAATTCACCAACTCGGTGAATCTCAATAAGATTTGTTCGTTTTCTTACATTCAATGGATGTGCTGCAGTGATAATTACCCTATCTGATTTTTTTATTAATTTATTTTTATATGCGCAAAGTGTAGACCAGTAAATTAAATCTCTCGTCGTAGTTATTTTATGTTCTCTACCTTTATTTATGTCAACCGGCTGAGCCCCCCAAACAAGAGCAAGCTGTCTTGTTGTTTTTTCATCAGGAGTCATTGCAACAATATCTGCTTCTGGACGAAATTTAGAGATAAGAGATGCACTATAACCACTGTAAGTGCAAACAAGAATTTTATTGATTGGAGTAATTTGAGTAATATCATAAACTGCTTTTGCAATAGCATCATTAGTTGAGGTGAGTTTCTGATTATGATCCAAATCTAAATTAAGTTCAACTTTTTTTGATATTCTAGTCATCATTTTAACTGCAGCAATAGGATACTTACCAATAGCAGTTTCTCCACTAAGCATAATTGCATCAGTACCATCGAGAATTGCGTTTGCAACATCACTTGCTTCTGCCCGCGTTGGACGATTATTCTCAGTCATAGACTCAAGCATTTGAGTTGCTGTGATAACTGGTTTTCCAATCTCATTGCATTTTTCAATAATATGTTTTTGGATAAGAGGGACGTCTTCTGGCGGAAGTTCAACACCCATATCTCCGCGCGCAACCATAATCCCATCAGCAACCTCTAAAATTTTATAAAAATTCTTTACAGCCTCTTCACACTCAATTTTTGCAATAATTTTGATATGAGGTTGTGACTTGATAAGTTGCTTAATCTTAAGAATATCATCTGCAGTTTTTACAAAAGACACTGCAATAAAATCAGCATGATTTCTCATAGCAAATCTCAAATCCATTTTATCTTTATCTGTTAAACTTGGAAGTACAACTTTTTGACCTGGAAGATTAATACCTCTGTTATTTTTTAAAACTCCTCCACTTTTAACTTTACAAATAACATCACGGTTTAACACATGATCAACTTTTAATTCAATTGCACCGTCATTGATCAGAACCACATGTCCTTTTTTTGCCTGCTTTGGAAATCGCTTATAAGAAATATTAACCTGAGTGGAATCGCCAATGATTGGACGAGTAGTTAAAATAAATGATTGACCTGTCTTAAGAATTGTTTTTTCTTTTACTAGCCCTGTACGAATCTCAGGACCTTTAGTATCAAACATTATTCCAATAGTATTAGAAACTTGTTTAATATTTTTTATCATGCGCGCATACTGAATATAATTACCATGAGAGCAATTAATTCTTGCAACAGACAAACCTGCTTCATAAAGTTTTTTTAGTTTAGAATAAGACTCTGTAGCAGGTCCAATAGTACAAACAATTTTAGTTTTAGCTTTAGCAATAGTAATGATCTACACCTCTTTTTGATTATTGATTAATGATCTAATGATAACTTAACGACCATATGACGATAACTTAATGACCATATGACGATAACTTAATGATCCCATGTTGATAACTTAATGACAATCTATCTCTAATATAATGGTTTAAGATTAGTTAATTTAAATAGTTTTTGGAGAAAATGCAAAATAAAGCACGAGAAATTGAATAACTAAATAATCATACATGTGCAAATTAAAAAAAAAGTTAAAAAGAAATTAGAAAAAACATTTAAATTTAAAAAAAATCAAAGTGATTTTTTAAAACGTGTATTCTCTATTTTTTCGAATTCTTCTACCTACGCCCCAGAGTCCAAGACTTGTAAGTCCAATACCCACCAATAAACAAGCAGTAGCATTACCTTCTTTTTGCTGAAGATTTTTTAAATTATCTAATCCTTTTTCAATTTTAGGATCTTCAAGTAATGCGTTTTGTTCTTTTACTGCTTTTTCATACTCAGTTGTTGCTTTATTTCTATCCGCAGGAGTATAACCATAAGATTGTTTACGTTCTAAAGAATCCACCTTTTTTTCCAGTCTTTGAGCTTCCATTACTTCTCGAGGAACATTACTTCTTAATTCCTCATTTTCATTTAACATATTTCCGCCTAAAGCCAAAATGCCAATACCTGCAAGAGTCGCTAATGTTGAAACAGTTGGAAATTTTGTATCAAAATCTCCACCATAATTCCCTCTTTTCCAAGAGCTATCTTTCCATGTTCCTTGAGGTGCTTTTTCAACACGCTGATAATTAGTAGGAGTAGTACTCATTGAAACGCCAGTCATAGGATTTGACGCGACATTAGTTGAGCTTGGACCTGCATAATGTGTAACAGGCTTATAGTCTTTAAACAAATCGGGATTTATTGAAATTTTTTCAAGCATTTCAAAATATAATGCTAAAACTTCTTTTCTATTAGATGTAGTTATTTCATTGTCTAATGTTGCTTTTGCATCTTGTACATCTTTATAACAAAATTTTTGACTGGCTAGTTGTTCTGCCATTTCATTTGCTAAATCTTTAGAAAGTCCCGATTCCCAAGAAGTTCCAGGATAATGCATATATTTCATAGATAAATCTCTACCCGTTATTTCAATTAATTCGATAACATCTTTAGGAACATATTTAGGAGGTTCTTCTTTTTCTACAACAGGTTCTGTTTTGTCTTTTCCTAACTTTTGTTTGTCACCGCCAAATGTAACCTTAACTTTTGATTCTAGAGGTTCTGATGGAGCAGGTTTAACTTCTGTTGCAAGTTTAACTTCAGTTATAGGTTCAACTATTCCTGGCTTTTTAGAATAAACTGGTTTAGCACCTGACTCTTGAGTTTTAGTGGTGACAGGTTCTTGATTTTTAACAACTGGTTTTTCAGGAGTTTTTTCTTTTTCCGATTTATCATCAACTTTTGTTTTTTTTCTTCCAAACATTTTTTATCGCCCTCAACACATATTTTATTATTTAATTTTGATACTATTCAATATTCCAAACTCTATTAAATTATATGAATAATACTACTAGAGATTATTAAACATATACATTTAGATCTACTCAATAATCTAAAAGAACACTCTCTTTTTTAGCTAATTAGCCACGCCTTAGCTACATATTAACCACATATTAGCTATAAACTAATATAATTATAATAGGGAAAACATATAGTATTTATAAAGTTTTCTATTTGTATTTACTTTTTAGTAGTTAATTTGAATTATATCGAATAACTCTCAGGCCGCATTTAGCAGCATTTAAAGTAGTTGGCCTGCAAGTATTACAACTATGCAGTAATAAAAAATCGAAAGATTTATAAATAGTGGTTGAATACCCACTAATACAAATACACAATAGTTACCAATAAATATTAAATTATGATCAAATTTGATCAAAGAGAAACAAAATGGAATTCAAAGGAAAACGACACAGAATTAATGTCCAAACAGAATGGGCAGTAACTGCAGATACTGTTCGTGAAACTGCAAAACTAGTTAAACAATTCTATTCAACAATTTCTGAAGAAGAAACACTAGAAGATACATTAGCTGAAAGAATAAAAGCAGGACATTTAATACCTTCAAATAAAAAATTCCCTGTCGACTTAGTCAGTAAATTCGGTGAACCTCGAGAAGACGAAGATTTTAAAGCATACAAAACAAGAGTGCTAGAAGAATTTACAGAAAACAAACCAATGGCAAAAGGTTTAATTGGGATGCTTTGGAATGGAACAGTTCCAACAACAACAACACTGCTTACAAAAGAAGGAGATATAACGGTGCATGTAAGAGCAAGTCCTGGCAAATGCGAACTAGAAATTCTAGGTAGCGGAGAATATACAAATGCAGGAATAGACATGGCAGAAAAATTAGTACAGTATTTGAAAGATAAAGGTAGTGAACCAAAATATGATGTTCAAGACAGAAATTATAGAGTAAGTTAATAAACAATCAATTTTCACTTTTTTTTCTAAACTTTTCTTTTTCTAACTCACTAATAATAGACGGGATAACTCTCCACATATCATCAAGAATAACATAATCTGCATTTTGCACTAATGGCGCATCAGGATTTTTATTAATTGCCACAATAACTCTACTAGTTTTTATACCGTCAAGATGTTCCCTAGAACCATTCACACCACACCCAATATACAAAAGAGGATTAATTAATTTACCACTCGCGCCAATGTGTTTATTCTCGTCGGCAAGACCCACCTCAACTGCAGTTTTTGTTGCGCCAGTCTCACCACCAATGTGTTCTGCTAACAAATCAATCATTTTAAAATTGCCAGGTTCTTTAACACCATAACCGCCACAAACAACAATTTCTGCATTCTCCAAATTTTTCTTAGTAACAGAAGTTCTTTCTTTGACAACAGTTTTTAAAACAGAACCTAAATTTTCTGAAAATTCAACAGGACAAGTTTTTCTTTTAAAAATTTTAATTTTTTGAGTGTTAGGAGAAATTGTCGCAACACTAATCAAAGAATTAAATTCAATTGTTGCAAGTAAATTACTAACTGTTTTTTTAGCTTGAATCATCCCTTCAATAAAATCCACAGAAACACAATTGAATGCTACTCCTGCACCAACTTTTCCTGCAACTCTTGCTGCCAAATCATTTCCTAACGATGTTGAAGAAAATAAAACAGTAGTTATATGTTCTTTAGAAACAAAATTTGAAATAATATTCGCATATTGTTCAGAATTATTATCTGTCTCACAAATCACGACTTTTTGTGCACCAAGTGCTCCTAAAGACTCAGCATTAGAAATTGTTTCAAAAGATAAAACTATCAATCTACATTTAGTCTCCTCGACAATATTTCTACCTGCAGAGATTGCCTCTAAAGAAACCTTTTTAAGTTTATTATTCTCGGTTTGTGCAACAACTAAAACAGTCATAAAACTTTCTCCTCATCTCTTAATACTTTTAATAAATCAGGGATTTCATCACGTGAAAAAACTTTCTGTTTTCTCGGCGGAAAGTCTTCTAATTTAACAAGCTCGACTTTAGGATCTGACGTCGGCGAAGGATGAACAGAAACACTCTTAAATTGAGCTTTTAATAATTTAAACAAAGATGATTTAGCAACACCACCTTCAAATTGACTGTTTAATTCAAGCAAACAAGGGATAGATGTTGCAACTTTTTCTCTAAAAGAATCTGTTTTTCTATTACACTCCACTTCTTTATCATTAATAATAAAATCATTACAGTCAGTAACACAAGGTAAGTTTAACATTTCAGCAGTAATTTGAGGAAGGCCATTAATTAACCCAGAACCTTGTTTTCCAAAAAGTAAAAGATCAAATTCTTTTTCATGAAGAAAATTACCTAACGCAGTTGCTATAGTATGAGCATCAGCTTTTTCAAAAGCAGCATCATCAACCACAAGATGAACTGCATCATCAACCTCAGAAGAAATTAATTTACGAATTGCAGACTCAACATAATCAGGCCCTACAACTGCAACAGTAACTCTCGCTCCCACATTTTCTTTTAACCTTAATGCTTCATTAATAGCACCAATATCAAAAGAATTAACTTCTACCTCCTGAATTTTATCAGGATCAATCTCTGCTTCATTCAATTTAAGAGTTACAAACACAATAATGTTCATTTAAAAACCTCGTTTTGATTATTATTTAACTATTTAACTAAATATGAATTATTATAAACTATAACATGAAGAAATAAAGCTAATATTTAAAATTAATGAAAGTTGATAGTGAAGAAGTGTAACCCAAAATAAAGGACGTAAACTTATTTTACTATCTCTACTTCAAAGCGATTTGATGATTTTGGCTCTATAATAACTCTCTGACCTTTCTGAAGATCAAAAAATTCAACAAGTTTTTTACCCAATTTTATATCTAGAGAATTTCCCGATGTTCCAATAGTTGTTTGAGATCCTAAACCCCATAGATTTTTCTTTTTTAATTTTTCTTCGATTTTATCTACAGATTCGCTACTAAAGAAAACCTCGCCACATTTAGAACAAACTTCTGCAGGAAATTTACCAATAAGAATATCATATTGGCGATATTCTGCTTGTTTCTTTAATAAATTTCCTTTTCCACATTCATAGCATTTTATCATTTTAATCAACATATACTGTTTTTATTATATAATTTTTTCCAACAATTTTGTAAGCAACTGCAAAATAAGAATATCTTGCTAAAAAACCATCTGTTTGTTTAAATTTACACCCTCTTTTTATAGCAAATTCAACTTGTGTACGCGTTATTCCTCTTTCAGTCATCATCTCGACGGCATGCTTTTTGTAAACTATTTTAATACATTTCATGAGCATAACCTCGAACTTGTACGAATTAGTAAGAATTCCAAATATTTAAATGTTTCTTTTTTTGAAAACATACAATATATTAAAATTTTAGTGTTTATAAACTTTCAGTGGAAATTATAGAATTATTTTTAGAAACATTGGAGGGATTTTCGGTTTTGCTGGAGAAATTTTTGGTTAATTGATAAATAAATTGAATTAAATTCAATTTTTTTAAAAGATTTTCAACAGAAAACTATTACTCTTTAATCTTACTCTTTTATCAAATTAAACACAGTTATTTCATTCTTTGATCCTAATCTCATATATGGACCCCAAGTTCCAGTTCCAGGAGATACATAAAGTATAGTATCTTTATATCTGTATAATCCATTTACTGTAGGAAAGAATAGTTTAACAATAAGATTAAATGGAAAAATTTGACCATTATGAGTATGACCTGAAAGAACTAAATCAAAACCATATTGATTTGCTAAACTAGGATTCATAGGTGCGTGATTTAGAAGAATCGAAAAATCTTCTTTAATCTGTTTGAACCGAGATAACTTATTGATAAATTTTGTTTTATCCTGCTCATAAGAAAAACCAATTAGATTAACTCCTTTAATTGTTTTTTGTTCATCATTCAAAGAAATTATTTTTGTCTGATTAATAATTGTAGAAATTTTATCTGAATCTTCATAGGTTTCGTGATTACCTGTGACAAAATAAACAGGCGCGTTTAATTCATCTACTTTTTTTAACATATTATTTGAAAGATGCGCAGTTCCATCAATTAAATCACCTGTAATTACAACAAAATCAGGATTTATTTTATTTGTTTTGTCTACTAAAATAGTTAAAAAATCAGAATTTCTAACAGAACCAAGATGAACATCAGACCATTGAACAAAAGTTATGTTCTCAGAAATATTATTAGATGTATTATCAGATATTAAATTAACCTCTTGAACTGAAACAGATAATGCATTAATTATTGAGAAAATAGTTAGAATTGCGACTATAACAATTATTGAAATTGCAGAATAAAAAGGATTTAGCTTAGCGAATAATCCTATTAATTCGTGGATGATCAGTATACACAAAAATAAAAATGCGATTCCCATCCATAAGGACGCTATGAAATATAATCCTTTAGTTGCAAAATTAAGAAAACGTTTTTCAAGAAAACTAAAAAAAGGATATGCTAAGGATACTATCAAGACTGTCAGGTAAAATAAGATATTTTTTTTGAAACCAAGCAAAGTAGTTAATCTAGAAAGAACATAATAATTCATTCCGCCATAAATTAGTATAAATATTGAAATAAAAATTAAAAATTGCAATATTCTTATCATCATTTAAGGGATAAAGTTCTTATTAATAAATTTGATGGTCATCAAAAATAAAGATTGAAAATTAATATAATAATGAAAGAATTAAATTAAAGAACTCGAGGATCTTTTAAACCATGACCTGAGAGAATGCAAACAACTTGTTGACCTCGTTTTCCTAATTCTAATTTTTTTGCGCCTGCATAAGACACTGCACCACTAGGCTCGACAAAAATACCTTGTTTACCCAGTTCTTTTCTTGCTTGAATTATTTCTCGCTCTGTAACTTGCTCAGTGATTCCTCTCATTTTTCTTAATCTGCTTAAAGCCTGAGTTGCATCAACAGGATGACCACAAGCAATAGCAGTTGCAATAGTTTTAGGAGATTTACACGTTGTGATGTGATCACATTTATTTTTATACGCTTTATATAATGGATTACAACCTTTTGCTTGGATTGCAGCCACTCTTGGAATTTTTTTAATTAATCCCACTTCTTTTAATTCAAACAAAGCTTTGCATGTTGATGCTAATAATGTTGCATTTCCAACAGGAAGTGCAATAATATCAGGAGGATTCCAATTTAACTGATCAATAATCTCAAATGCAACACTTTTTTCACCCTCTCCACGATATGCATAATCACCTGTTAAGTAAACATGTTTTTTTGCTCTTTGAGTTTTTGTTAGCTTAACTGCATCTTCATAAGTTCCTTTAACATTAACAATATTCGCACCCATGTTTTTAATTTGATTTGCTTTATTGGGCGGTGCAAAAGTAGGAAGATAAATTGTGCAGTTAATATTTGCACGTGCACTGTACGACGCAACACTTGCACCCATGTTACCAGTTGATGCACAAACAACTTTTTTAACACCCAACTCTCTTGCTTTAGTTATTTCAACAGTTGATCCGCGATCTTTAAAACTACCTGTAGGATTTGCAGCTTCGTATTTGAATAAGAAATTTTTATTATGATTAGATTCTAACATAGGTGTTGCTCCTTCATTAAAAGAAACTATTTGATCATAATCATTAATCGGATAAAACGGCCAATACTTCCAATGAGAAGGAGGTTCTCTAAGAAATTGACTTTTTATAATTTGTTTTTTTATTGAATGATAATCATAAACTAAATCTAAACTTCCACCACACGCATCACATTCAAAAATAATTTCGTCAGGATCGTGAGCGCGTTTGCATTCAACACATTGGATTGAGGTTGCGTGGGTTATTTTTGGTTCACCTTTTTTTGATTGAATTAATTAATTGATTATTTTTTTGTATTATTCTTCAACAACTGTAATACAACTTACGGGACAATTATCTGCTGCTTCTTGATTGCAACCAACTTCATCAAGTTCTGTTTTTTTTGGATGAGCTTTTCCATCATCTCCCATTTCCCAATTATCACAAGCAGCTGCGCATGCACCACAACCAATACACATATCTTTGTTATGTTCAATTTTAACTTTTGCCATTGTCAACTCCCTCTTTTAATTTTTACTGTTTACGCTTTACTTTTTACTTTTTATGCTTTACTTTTTACTTTTTGTGTTTTATTTAAATTCCTAATTTTTCACTGATTTTTTCTTTATCAAAACCAACAATAATCTCTCCATCAATTTCTATTTGCGGAAGGGAAGTTGCACCACTTTTTTGAACCAACTCTTGTGCTTTTAATCTGTCAGCCATAACATCTACTTCTTCAAAATCAATATGTTTTTCTGTTAAGAATTCTTTAAGAATCTTACAACTAGAACACATTGGAGAAGAATAAACAATAACTTTGTGATCAGACATTTTAAGACCTCCTTTTTGACATTTTATTTTTTCGATTAATTATGAACATACATAAATTGAATTTGTACAGAGTATATTTTGATATTATTTAGAATAGAATAATAATTGAGATTTATAAAGGTTTGGTTATAAATATTTAAAAAACAAAATGGGGAAATATTTAAATATAAGTGCGATTTTTAATATCAATACAATGGACTACCCAAACAAATATGATTTTCACCAGTTGAAACACAAAAAAGCAGCATGTGAAGAATGTGCTATGTTTGAAAAGTTTGGACAGTCATGTTGGTTCTTTTGGGAACATAAAAAAGAATGTAGTCAAAAAGAACTTTAAGTTGTTTTAATTAATTATTAATTTATTTTCTAATTTTTATAAGAATTAAAGTTAAAAAATGAAAAAAATTATTATTTCGTTTAGTAAATGATTAAACACCAGATCTCACCTAATAATTTAGTAAGGAATCAAATGCAGCAGATTTAATTCCGTTTCCAGTATTGATTGTTGCAATTAAATCATATCTATCCAAAACAGAATCGTCTAAGTTTCTTATGTGTGCCAAACTTGCAGCACCACTAGGTTCAGATTCTCTTCCCAGTTGTCTAAATTGACCAAGTGCAAACAATATGTCTTGTTCTGTTACTTGATAAATCTTATCACCACTTTTTTTTGCAAATGTGAAACCTTTATTTTTTAGATCCTCCAGACTTCGCTGCCAGGATTCTGAAGAATCACAAATTTTATCTGCAACAGTGTCTTTATTTCCAGTACTTACAGCACATAAATCAATATCCAGACTACTTTGATCAATATCAAGACTACTTTGTTTTACGACAAGTTCGGAATCATCATAAAGCATTCCTGCTCCGAATTGAATTATTGCGAGAGTTTTTGGGAAGGTTGTTGGAAAGTTTTTGTATTTTTTATATTCTGATTTTATTTGCTCTATGAAATCAAACATTACCCTAGTGTAAGTTGGATTAAATCCTTCAGTAATGTCTAATGAATTATCTTTATTTGCACAAATTCCTAACTCATTCATCTTATCAATACAAGGTTTTCCAAGCCAATATGTTTTTGTAAAATCTACTCTGATTAATTTTCCACTTCGATATTTTTCCATTGCTAAACGAATTCTTTTTCCGTCAGTAAATCTGCCAAAACTATCAGGTCCAAGAATTTTTGAATCATAATGCTCAGGATAAAAATTTACAATCGTTACTTTTTGTTCTCCTAATAAATCATTGAGTTTATCTGCAAAAGCAAAATCTGCCATGCCCGCATTTCCAGTCGAACCAAGATAATAAATAAACGGATTAGGAAACTGATTCTGCAAATAATGTAAACCCATCATCCAACCATGATGTGCTTTGTATGTTCCAGTTTCATTTATACTTTCATCCTTAATTGCAACTGTTTTATTATTGATTGTTGTAAAAATAACAGGAGTGGTTTTTGGTTTTAATTCAATCCATTTTTCAATGAGTTCTTTTCTTATTCGATCCATATTTTGTTCTAACACTTTAACACCTCTTTTTAGTTAGTACTTCTAAGTAGTTTATGTCGAGCATATTATAATTACTTACCCCCTTTGGAGGTACACATTAGAAAAATTTATATAAACTAACTGCGTTTTTTTAGATATGGATACGGAAATATTAACAGAACTAGGATTTACACAAAGAGAAATTAAAGTTTATTTAGCACTCATAGAACTAGGAACTACAACAGTCGGCCCAATAACTGCAAAATCAAAACTACAATCTGCAAAAGTATATGAGACACTTGAAAAACTAAAAGACAAAGGATTAGTAAGCCACATAATTGTTTCAAAAACAAAACACTTTCAAGCAGCAGATCCAAAAGAAATTCTCAATATAATAGATGAACGAAAAAAAAGATTTAATGAACTTCTTCTTGAGCTTGAACTCAAACAAAAATATGCACAATCAAAACAAATCGCAATAGTTCATGAAGGATATAAATCATTCAAAGCATTATTTAATAAAATCATCTCTGAGCTCGGAGAAAAAGATTCCTATTGGGCATTTGCATTCAAAAATGAATATCAAACAACAGCAGCATCACTATTTTTAAGAAAATTCCACTCACAACTTGGTGAAAAGAAAATAGATGATAGATTGCTTGGACATATCAGTGTAAGAAAAGATATTAAAAAATCATTTAAAGGAAATAAAAATATCAAAATAAGATTTACAAAAAATGAAACTCCTCTTGGAGTAATCATAATAAAGAATAAAGTAATCAATTTGGTTTGGAGCGAAAGACCAACAGCGATCGAAATTACCTCTGAGCAAATATATGAACAATACAAAAATTTCTTTTTAGAACTGTGGGAGAATGCGAAGAAATGAATTTGTTAAATCAGAAAAAAATAAAATATTAAAAAACATTAAAAAAATATTATCCTAATATGATAATATGATTTAGTTTTGCATCATTGCAGTTTGCACATTGATTCTGCTCTTTTTAATTTGTAGTAATGAGCCATGTTTAATAGCGCAAAAATAAAATTAACCACAATTACAATATCTAAGATAAGACACCAAATGCAAAGTGACTTGATTACTGTTAATGAAATGTAAAACAAATAAACCGCACAAACCAATGCAAACAGAGTCATTAACAAATTAAGCCAATGGAAATGAATTCTATTTAAGCAACCGCAAATTTTTCCAAGAGGATAATGGTTCCACAATATTTTTGAAGTAATTGCCAACAATAAAAAAAATATTGCTGCAAACATTGCTATAGGTACTCCTAAAATTAATGCATAACTACTCTGATTTACTGAATTGCAATCAAATAACGGCGTTAAAGAACCAATACAAAATCCTGAATAATATGAATAAGACAAATAAATTGAAATAATAAATCCAACCAAACTCAAATAAATTGTGAGCAATAAGTTACTTTTTAACTCTCTTCTTGCCTCGCGCTCATAAGGACTTTTTTTTATTGATTCATGAAAATTAATTGCAGGAGGATGTTTAAGATTCACAATCTTCTCTTTTTTTACTGATGAATCTACAATCTTAGGTTTAGAAACAGATCGAACAAGCTTCTTTTTTACAGGCTTTTTCTTTGCTGTTTTTTTTAGTTGCTTTTTCTTTACAGCATTTTTCTTAACTGGTTTCTTTTTAACTGCCTTCTTTTTAACTGCAGTTTTCTTAACTACTTTCTTTTTAACTGCCTTTTTTATAACTGATTTTTTCTTTACAGCCTTCTTTTTAACTGCAGTTTTCTTTACAGCATTTTTCTTAACTGGTTTCTTTTTAACCGGCTTCTTAGCAGAACTCTTTTGTACCTTCTTTTTTTGAGATTTTTTTTTAGATGCCATTTTAGTGTAGTTAATATTTAGAATATATTTAAGTTTTTCTATAGATGAGAATAGAAGCCAGAAATGATAACATAATAATAATAACAATAATAAGTAATCAACAATTAAAATACTCATAACAAGCAATCAACAATTATCAATCAATCAACAAATAAAATACTCATAACAAGCAATCAACAATTATCAATCAATCAACAACAATCAATCAACAATTAACAAGCCAACCATATCCTGACAACCTGTTGCACAAAAAACAGGATTATCAAATTCAAAAGAACCGCTTTTATCAACTACAAACTCAAAACGAACAAAACCATCCTTGCTTACAAATTCATCAATGTCAAATGCTTCTAATGCAAAACCATAACTTCGATCTAAAGCAGAAACAGTCATAACAACATAATCTCCTTTGTCAACGCTGATCATGTCAGGAATAAAAGTGTAATTAAATATATTAATTGAAATTGCCTTCTTATTTTTTTGAGATACAGGCTTTGCTGGTTGATAAGATTTTTTTACATTACTTGAATCCACTTCAAGAATCTTTTCACCCTTTTCACTTAACGATTCGACCAATATATCCACGCTATCTGCTGATTTCTTTGAAGGTAATTCAAAAGACTCAGGATCAAATTTTCCTTGATCTAAATTGTTAAAATCTAGATTATCAGAACCTTGATCAGCACAAGAAGATAACAATAAACAACAAATCAACAAAATAGAAATTAGCAAAAAAGAAAAATTAAAAGTTGAAAAAAACAATTTATTAAAATTCATTTTAATATAAACTCAGTTTAAATTAATTTTAAATTGATTTTAAATTTTGATTAATTCAGATTAATTCAGATTAATTCAGATTAATTCGAATTAATTTTAAAATTTTATTGACCCACAAGCTCTCCTGTTTCTAAATCCTTAAAGACAATTCCACCCATATTTGCAACATTTCTAAAAACATAAGAATCGTCTTCTTCAACAGATCCAACAGACGCCCAAATCTGTGCTAATTGAGAATATACAGAAACGCCTTCACTAAGAACAATAGTAGGAACTTGAGTGATTTCATACTTTTCTAAAATTTCCTTTCCTTCAGATGATGCAATGTCAACTGTTTTTTCTGAATTAATCTTAACACCATACTTCCCCAAAATAGACTTATGAACTGCAACATCATAACATTCTTCACAAGACTCGTCAACAAGATATGTAACTTCCACTAATCCTTTTATGTTACCTGAATCAAAGTCATAATATGGTGCTCCAACTTCTCTTAAAACATACATACCGTCAGGTTCTACTGATCCCCTCTCTGCCCAAGTACCCGCGATATCAGGATACTCTGCTAAATCATTAGAAAACAAAAGCGTAGGTAATTTGTTTATATCATATTTTTGTATCAACTCTTTTCCCTCAGCAGAATCATATTCTACAACCTCAACCCCAGCAACAGTAAGCTGATCTTTAGCTAAATTCGCAATAACTCCATCCCAGCTTACACAATCTTCACAATCAGAATTTTTTAAATGAGTAATTTGAACCGCACCTCTTTGCTCACCATTTTTTACTAAAACAAAAGGTGGTTTAACATTATCAAATAATAATACATCCTTAACTTGTTTGAAACCAGGAAGTTTAACTTTATCAATTTCTCCAATAACTAGTATAGCAGGAATTTTTTCAATAGCATATTTAGCAACTAAAACTTGTGATTCAGGAGAACTAACATCAAAAAAAGCCTCATTTTCAATCTCAATATTTTTTGCTTTAATTTTATTAACATCAGGTGCAATATCAGAACAAAGATTACAAGAAGCATCAGAAATCACTGCAATACTAATTTTTGCAGGTGCCTTAACTTCATTAACATGATAAATAGCCGGACCTAATGCCTTGCCAATATCCATCAAAGAAACTGCATTGTAAACAACCATTATAACTAAAAACGCGATTAAAAAAGGAATAAGTTTTGTTGTTAAAAAACTAGATTTTGATTTACGCTGTTTAGACATCATCACCACCCCTCTTGAACATTAATGAATAATTGATGTGCAAAATCTGCAGTTGGTAAAACCGGATTTTCTATTTCTAATTCAGGTTCAACAACAGGTTTTAGTTCATACAACTCATTGACTTTATCAAGTTGCGACCTCATATTATTTAATTCATATGCTTGAAACACAGTAAGAATAACTATAATAGCCAACAAAATAAAAATAAAATGCCTTAAGTTAATTTTCATATTATCACCTTTAAATGCTATTTATTATGAAATCAGATATGAATGAGTAGTTACTCAAAAAAATGGTAAGTATATAAATTTTTTTAGTCTTAAATATATACTAACAACCCGCATACTCTCAAATATTATAAGAATTAAATTTAATACAAATTAAATGTGATATACATTAAATGCAGTACAAATTAAATCATTGTGCTCAGTTCAAATTCTCTTTTTGTAGCTTCTAATAGAAAACATAAGAATTATAATTCCAACAACTGAATATCCCACTAACTGCAAGAATTGATTAAACGCATATATTAAAGGAGCGAAATGGAATAAAAATATTTTTCTAAAAATACTTTCTCCAATCACAACAGGATTAAACGATGCAATCAAAGATGCAGACTTTGGCATCACTTCAAGAGGCGCAATAGTTGCACTAAATAAAAAGAAACCAAGTGCGAATAAAGTTGTTATTAAAATAGACGTTTGTTGATTCTCAAAAAAGTAAGCAAAGCTCATACCTAAAAAAACAAAAATTAGAATAAGAACAGAACAAACAAGTAACGAATCAAGCAAAAGACCATTAAAAATAGGAATTGCAAAACTAAACTCTGCAACAAAAAACAAAACTAAAACCTGAAACAAAACAATAATCAAATTTGTAATTACCAAACCTAAAGTAAAATCAAACTGTGAAACAGGAGTTATTAGATTTCTAAAAAATGACTTCGAATTAATCTCAGACAAAGTAACAATATTAGAAAACAACAAGGAAATAAAAGTAATAACAATAACCAATAACATAGGAAATAACAATGCAATACTTTTTACATTAAGTAAAGACTCAAAAGAATAAGAAATAGGTTTTACAAAACTTGCTGCTTGATCAGGACTAACACCTGCAAAAGTTTCAAGATCTGCATCTAGTTTTTCAGCAATATCAGTTAGCTTAATAATTGCTTTATCCATTTTTTTAATATAATCATCAGTAGTTTGAATTTCTTGTTCAAGCATATCATTGATAAGTTCTATTTGATCCATTAAAATATTAAACTGAAGAATTAAATCATCAAATTGATCGTCTAAAAAAACAATATTTTCAGAACCAGAATTTAATGAAGTTGATAAATCATCTAATTTATCTTTAAGATTTTTTAATTTGATGCTTGTTTGATCTAAATAATATGTGCTGAAATACTTTTGAGAGTAAAGGGGATTTCCCATACCATCATAACCAGAAATATAATAATAAGTCTGTGATGAAAAATCTGCAGACGTAGTATCTAGATCCAACGCTGCAGCATCTAACCAAAAACCCAAACCATCAACAGTCCATTTTAAAGTATTTATTTCATTGTTTATTTTATTAAAAGGATTGCTCATATGTAATGTGTTAAGTTCATCCTGAATTGTTTTGAGTTTTTCATAAGCTGGCGAGAAGTCATCCTGAACATTTTCTAACTTTTGCTTTCTTAAAATCAAACCATCTCTTATTTCTTCAGACTCTCCAATAGCATCATCAATATCGCTTCTTTTTTCTCCTATGAACACAATCATTTCTTGAACATTAGAAAGCAAAGCCTCTGTACTCTTAATGCTAATTTCTTCTGAAGCAACACCCAAAATATTTTCCAAACCTTCAATAATTAAATCAGTAATTTTTTTCCTAGAATTATCATAATGAAAAGTAATAATCCCTGATGGAACTTTATTTCCATTTTTATACTTGACAAAATCATCGCTGAATTCTAAACAAATATGCACTCTCTCGCGTTTGACATCACGAATACAACTCGAAGTTGAATGATATCTATAAACAGAACCAAATCTATAAAACTTATCTAAAAGCACATCAGAAACATCTACAAAATCATCAGTAATAACCCCGAATCGAACACTATGAATACTGTCTCCACTATATGCCCAACCAATTAAAAGAATCAATAAAAGCGGACCTATGATTAAAAGACCAATAGTAGTCCAACTTCTAAAAATTATCTTAAAGTTCTTACCAATTTCGGAAAATACTCTTTGAAAAAATCCCATTTTTTATTTTTTGTAATTTATTTATTGTTTTTTGTTTATAGTTGTTTATTATTTTTTGCATTACTGCGGCAGTTCATCAAATTCTATGAATTTGATCAATCGAAAAACACCTTGCATGAATCAGGCGTTTTTCTGCATTACTTCAGCTTCTCGTTTCTCTCGTAGCTGAATTCATCAAAGCAAAGCTTTGAACTAATTAAACTTTGTAAGTTCAAATAACTTGCTAAGGCAGTAATGCACATCTTGTCGTTTACTTTGTATAATGCTGAAATACTTCGTCAAATGAATTATTATGAAATTTCTTTTTGAAATCTTTAACACGTACTGCAAACTCAAACCTACCTTTATTCATAATTGCAAAACGATCACAATTCTCCTCTATTTCATTAAACAAATGAGTAATCACAATAACTGTCTTGCCTTTTTTATTAAATTGCTTGACAATATGCCAAAAAACTTTAACCAAAAGAGGATCTAGTCCTGTGGTCGGCTCATCCATTATTAAAATCTCAGGATCATGAATTAATGAAATTGCAAAATCCAATCTTCTTTTCATACCTCCAGAAATTTTTTCTGCAAGTTTATTTTTATGAGACAAAAGACCAACACTTTCAAGAACATCGTGAATATGATGTTTTAATTTTCTATCTTCGGGTTTATAACCATAAAGCTTAGAATAATATTTCATATTCTCATAAATAGTAAGTTTGTCATAGAAACTATTTTCTTGCGTTGTGTAACCCACAATATGCTTAAGCTTATCTAACTTTTTTGTGATATCTTCTCCTCGGTATAAAATATTTCCTGAATTAGCTGCATAAAAACCAATTAAAATTTTTAATAATGTACTTTTGCCACAACCACTTCTTCCAATAAGCCCTATAATTTCTCCTTCAATTATATCAATAGAAAGATTATCCAACACAACAGTTTTGCCAAATTGTTTAGTGACGTTCTGTAAAGAAATTAGTGAAGTAGACTGATCTTCTTTCACCTCTTTTGACTGTTTTTTTTTCATATTAGATACCGGTTTTAGATTCCTTCAAATTCATATAACAATTTATCATTATCAAGTCCTTTTGATAATTTGTGCCAACACATCCCCTTTCTCATTTTCTTTCTCAGGAAACTTATGAATTCATCTCTTTTTTCTTTAGGCCAAAGATCAAATAAAAAAGCAGCCTTGCACAAATGAAGAGTATCGCAATGACCATCCCTTAAATCAGTTCCATTATCTGTTCCACAAATCTCTTGATGAATAGGACAAAAAATCAAATCTTTATCAACATCATAAATTAAATTTCTGCAAACACCTGAATTTCGTAACTCTCTTGCAGGATGACGATCACGAAAATGCTTAAGCTGTTTTTTATTATGTTTATCAGATACTGAATGTTTGAATTCAAGAGTATTTTTTTTTATTCCTTGAGCCACTTCCTCTTTTGAATCTGAAAGCTTACCGCAACAGCCAATGCACAAAACACCCAATGAATTGCACAAACTCGACTTAATATAAGACATATATAAATAGAAAATGTTTTTATTTAAATAATCTTCGAATGTTTTAACGCTCTTGATGTTTTAATACTCTTCTAGAAATAATGTCTGGCTGTCTTGTTAATTCAGGAATTCTATAACCAATACAAAATGGTTCTATAATTTTAACTGCATCCTCAGAAGATAATTCTTTGCATCCTGAAGAAACATAAATTGGTTTCACATCATCTGCTGAACGAAATGCATAACCTGCAAATTTATTGGTTATATTTATTCTTGATTTACTAAATTGTTTTAAATCAGGTTCTTCATAATCTCCAACTAAGTAATTTTTGGCAACACCCATTGTTTTTATTTGAAATGCTTTATTATATTCGCACGCAGCACCGAAAAGATTTGGATGAATTGTTCCATTACCATCGATAACAAGAACATCAATACTTTTGTTTGTTTGTTTTAATTTAGGCAAGAGTAAATCCAGACCTTTTTGTTCTCTGAGATATAGTTTTCCAGGAACATAATTATTTGTTGGAACAAACTCTTGTGTAAATGAATTGACAAAATCTTGATTCTCAAAAATACAAAGACAAGCAACTGCTAAATTAGATTCCTTTGAATAACTTACATCATATCCTGCAAATATCATTTTTCAATTATCTTCAATTATTTCCAATTATTTCCAATTATTTTTCTGAAGCGTCGATGAATAAAAGTTTGCCTGACTTTTTAGAATAAACAAATTCAAAATAACCAAGTCGTGGTTGATAATAAGGAATGTTACCTACTCGCGTTTGTTTAGATAATGATTTTACAACATACCACATTAACTGCTTAATATTTTTGTCAGACTCTTTGACATTTAAATAATCCATCCGTCTAAAATCATGATTGTTGTAATTTTTGAATATCGCACTCCAAGGAGTTATTTGAGCATGACAAAGTTTTTCTAGATTAGGTTCTTTTGCCATCTCAATAGTAAGTTGATTTTTTTCTGAAATGACAACACCGCAATATTCTGCAGGATCATATTCATTTATTAAAATTTTATAATGTTCTTCATCAGATGAATCAATTTTTTTATTTAAATCAGAGATAATCGAATCTAAATTCTGATCGATGTAAGTAAACCTTTGGAATGAACTTGATGTTGGAACTGCTCTCAAAACAACCCTGTCATCATATTTATCAAATATTTTTTGAGCTTGGGATTGATTTTGGTAAAAATTATTTAATGAAAGAATGTGGAACTCATAAGTAGGCAAGTTACTTTTTCTTAGTCTATCTATCATAACAAGTTTATTTTCTTCGATTATGAAATTACCAGTCTGAATACTATGATCTTGTTGTGCTTTAATCCATCCTGAAAGATTTTTTTGGTATGTCATTTAGGTTAACTCAGTATGTCTTAAGCTTAGTTCATTTAAAATATCTTTTGTAGTTAAATTATGTTTTGCCATGTAGATCGATATAAAATAGGTAAGATCTGCAACTTCCCACACTTTTTCTGCTCTTGACTTTGCTTGAGTTACCTCGAATGCTTCTTCAATTATTTTTTTGTGAAGTTTTTCTGAGTTATTAGCAATTTTAGCAGTGTATGAAATTGAATTACTTTTATTTTTTAGATCTATTCTTTTCTTTAGGAATTCTTTTAAGTAATTCAGATTAAATTCCTTATTTTCTTTGTTAAAGCAACTGTAAGTATTTTTATGACAAGCAAAACCTTTTTGTTTCACTCTGAATAATAATGTGTCATTATCACAATCATAAGTTATTTTTGTTAATTTTTGTTTATTTCCTGACGATTCTCCTTTAGTCCAAAGTTTATTTCGAGATCTACTAAAATAAGTTGCATACTGAGTGGTCAGAGATTTGTGTAATGAAAATTTACTACTATATGCAAGCATTAAAACTTGATTATTCTCGTCCTGAACTATTGTTGGAATCAATTTTGATTTGCTTTTTTCAAAATCTATTGAATTAACCAATGCTTTGTTAAGATTAATTTTTCCTGTGTAAATTGACATTCCAAGAACACAGTCAAGATCTTGATGTTCAATTTCTTTAATTTCTTTGTATTCAGATATTCCTCCTGCAATAATAATTCTCTTATTAAACTCTTTTTTGAGTTCAGCTAGTTTTTTGATAAAATTTTTGTTTGCACCTTTGTTTAAACCTTCTACATCAACATTAGTTATCAAAAATCCTGCACAGTAATTTTTTAGTTTTTTTATTTGGTTTTTTATGTTGATTGATTTTGTTTTAGTCCAGCCATGAGTGGCAAGTTTTCCTCCTTTGAGATCAAGTGCTACAATAACTCTGCTTGGTGGAAGCGACTTTAGAAATTCTTTGTTTGCAGATGTTCCAACAATTATATGTTTTGCTCCAGCTCGCAAGTATTCGTATACTAATTCTTTTGAACGAATTCCACCACCCACATTACACCTTAATTTTTTGCAAAGAGATTTTATTAACTCTTTATTAGATTTTTTAATAGACCCATTTGATAATGCAGCGTCGAGATCAATAACATTTGTTTCTGGAAAAAGCCTGAACTCTTTGATAAGCTTTTTTAGATTTGGTTGCTCTAAAACTTTTTCTTTTCCTTGCTTTAATTGAACTGCTGTGTTGTTCATTAGGTCTATTGAAGGTATTATCATTTTTATCTCCTATTTATTTTTAAAAATTATTTGTCCTAATTTGCTCTTCTGTTAAAAACTCAGAGTAGTTTAAATTCATTTTCTTTAATCCTGCTGATAACATCTTTTTTAATTTTAGTACTGTTTCTAATTTTTGTTCTTCAAGTTTTGAATTTGCAATCAATCTTGTTGTTGATTTCATAATTACATCAAGTACTTTCAAGTTATTTTGTTTTAACGATCTTCCTGATTGAGTGTGATCTACAATTACATCAGCAAATTCAGGAACAAAACACTCTGTTGAACCATAAGTTTTTATTATTCTAAACTTTTTGTTTTTAGAGCGAAAATAACCTTTTGTAATTTCAGTATACTCTGATGCTACAGTTAATGTTTTTGGTGCAGTTGAATCTCTGAAATTTTTTGGCGCTGCAACCATTAAAAATACAGGCATGGTTTTAAGGTCTAGAATAAATTCAACACTGGCGTTCTCATCCTCGACCAGGTCAAGTCCAATAATGCCCACATCAACAAGTCCTTCCTCAACCATTTTTGGAATGTTTCTTGGTTTTAAAATTCTAAACTCAAACTCAGAAATATTAGATTCTGGTTTGTAGTTTCTCTCTGAACCGCTAAGAAAAATTTTAGATTTTTCTAAAAGTTCTTTTGTGCTTTCCATAAGTCTTCCTTTAGGCAAAGCAATTTTGATAACATTCCCGTTCATTAGTTGTTGATTTTTTTTGTTTGTGTTTTCATCATTCATTTTTTCTCACCTGCGCAAACTGCATTTAATTAGATAAATCTTCAAAGAGTTCTGACCAAACTCTGACAATTGTATCTTTATCTTTTCCTTGCCTCCACAAATCTTTGTCAAATGATTTTTGTTTCTGTGTTTTATTTTGTTTTTTATTTTGTTTTTGATTTTCGCTTTGTTTTTGTTTAATCCTCATACCATCAGGAGTAATCTCTGAATGAATTCTTGTTCCTGAATAATTCATAAAATAACAAAGATCGACGAGCTCATAACCTTTACTTTGAAGTAAACGATTAAGCATCAATGATGCCATTCTTGCAACTGATCTTGCAGTACTTGTGTTTATGTAGAATTCTGCAAACTCATCAGGAATACATTCGTCTTTATCAGGAAGAGGGTTACGCCAATCAAAACGAATAATATCTTTTGGAAACTTGGACTCATAGTTGATTGGCTTACCTAATGTTATTTTCTTGTTGGTCAATTTTGTCTTGTGTTGGTCAACTGTTTTCAAATTATGTTTCATGGTTCCAACAAGATAATTCTTCCAAATAATTTCTAACGGAGGTATTGAATTTGCTAAGAAAACAATTGCATAAGTTTTGTTTTTATGAATTGTTTGGCCTAAGTAATTTGAAATAAATGGAAAGTTCTTAGGAATTAATTTTTCTGCATCTTTTGTAATCAATTTATCTTGCTTCTTTTTTGTAACATGATTTGAAACATTATTGTTAAGCATTGAAGCAAAAAGTCTCCAGAATTTTAATCTTAAAATATCTGTGTGCTCAACAACACCATAACGATTGTAAGTAAAAGAATACATTGTTGGTTTTAATTCAATTAAAGCAATTTTTGGTTTTAAGTTTGTGCTTTTTATTTCAAAGAATTTTTTACTTTCTCCTTCAATAAATGGTTTTTTGAAATTAACTTTATTTAGGTTTTCTTGTACATAATACTCAACAATATTTCTTATGTTTTCAAATAAAGAATTTTTTGAACAAACTAACCCCTGTTCTTTTGATTTTTCTAAATTTGTTTTAATATTTAAAGTTTTTAACACTTGTTTGATTTGATTTAATTGTTTTTTTTGCATAAATATCACCTAACATATTGTTTATTTGCTCAATTACAGAATAAGTTAGGTGCAAGAGGTAAATAAAATTAGTTGGACGAAATTTTATCAAAATCTAAAATAAATAGAAATAAATTAGAAAAAAATAAAAAATAGGTTTAATCTTCTTTTTTTTGAGTTAATGTTGGTTCAGGCACTATTCCTTTTTCTACTTCAAGATATGCATTCACTAACTTGTTGTCTTTTAGTCTAGCTTCAAGTTCATCAGATTCCTCTTTGGACATACAAGATTTTGCACCAAGATGAGCACTTAGAAAATAATAAACATTAGGAACTTTCAAATCTGCTGCTTTTTCTAACGCTGCAACATCATCAGATTTAGATCCATAAGTTAAAACTCCATGTGCTAATCCAGCTCCTATCGCAGAACAATAATTATTTTTTGACGTCTGTCTAGATTCATCGTCTTCGTTTAAGTTTGTAGCAATGTCTCCCGAGTAAGCTTGCGCATGTGCTTGGATAGATCTCTGCAAATCATCTAGACTTGCAACAACGTCAACAATGCTTAACTCGCAACCAGGTTGTTGGTATGTTTTTTTAATCAAATTTAAAAATCCATACATTCGTTTTAGCATAGGTTCGACTTTTCGATAGTCTTGCTCGCCCAGTTTCAGTGGTTCGTACAATTTATTAAATTCTTCATTAATTTTTTTATCAGTCATTTTAAATCAAATATTTGAATGAATTTATTTAAATATGTTCTGTTCTCCACAGGTGACGAATGAACAATTAATTGGTTTTTATATTATTATTATGAGTATTGATAATATTTATATATCCTTAATTTTTTCTAATATATATGAAGTGGATAAAACGCATATTTTCAAAGATAAAAGACGCTCATGTGCCTGAAATCAGTGATGAAGAAGAATTCGTAGAAGCAGCACAGCTAAGTAACTGGTTTGAAAGAAAAACAGAACACAAATTTGATGATCTCAAAACAGAAGTGGAAACTAGTTTTTCTAAAATAGACGAAACCACAGACTCTATGCGAGATAATCTAGATTTGCTTAACTCAAGCGAACTCCAAAATCCAAACATTCCTGAACGCGCAGTTCAAATAATGGAAGGAAATCGTGATTCTTTTATATCCCAACACAAAATATTTCTTGATGGAATGAGCATACCTCAAAATCCTGATTTTAAATCAACACTAATTTTTTGCGAAAGATACTTTGTTGCACTAGAACGACTTGGAAAAAGCACAGGAAAAAGCACAGCAGTACTAAATGAATTTTTTTCAAATGAAGTTAGCGCAATAAATCAAAATATTTCAAAAATTAATAATATATTAGGATCTCTAAAAAACAAATTGATGAGTGAAGAAAAAGGAATTGAATACGTAGATGAAATCAAACAAGATGTAGAAGAATTCAATGGAAAACTAAAAAGAGAATCTGAACTTTTACAAGATAAAGATTTCCACAAACAAAAATTAGATGCAAGTATTGGCATGAAGAAAAAACTAGAAAAAGATGTTGATAAGCTAAAAGCAAGCGAGGGGTATTCTGCATATTCCAGTTTAGATACTGAACGAGATAGTCTAAAAAAAGAAATTAAACAAGTAGAAAATGATATTTTTCATGTGTTCTTTCAATTAGACAAAGTGTTTAAAAAATATGTAAGGATATCTGTAGACAATGCTCGATTAATACAACAATATCTCGACGATCCAGTAACTGCAGTAGTTGCGGATGAAGAAAATAAAATACTAGATGTATCTGCCAAAATGATTCTTGCAATTGACCAAGGAACAATTGATTTGAAAGACGGATCAAAAGTTATTGAACGAATTAGCCGCATCAATAAAGACTTTCTCGATAGATTTAGATTTAAACATAATGATCTAAAAAATTCTACTAAAAAATTAGATTTTAAAATGAAAAATAGTCGCGTTATGCAAGAAATATCTGATCTGAATTATAAAATGGATCATGTCAACAAACAAATACAAATACTCGAAGAGAAAAATTCAAAATTCGACAAAAGTATTGAACGACTAGATATAGACCAAGCCCGACGAAATTTACAAATAAAACTTCAAAAAGCACTGGGTTTTAGAGTTACTGTTAATAAATGAATTAACAAACATAAACTTTGATTTTACTTTCTTCGTTTTCATCGTTTTTTGATTCGTCTTTTGCTTTAAACAACTTATTCTTAATATAAAAAAAAATCTCACCAAATTTTGATTTGTTCTCAAATCTTGCTGCAAAATAAATAGGTTCTTCAACTGAATGCCAACGAGTTCTATCCATTTCCATTGTTGAATGCGCGCCCTCCAAATTTCGTTTTTCGTCAGGAAGATCAAAAACATTCATCAAATTTTTTATTCTGGTTTTAGGAAATAAGTCAGTACGACTCACTAGATCATAACCAAAACCTTCTGAATACTGTGATTTAAATTTACCCTTCCTAGTAAAATCAATATATTTGTTTATTTCCAAACACACATGAATTGAACCTACATAAAAACTACTTTCGCTTAACGCAGTAGAGAAAGAATATTCTTTGCGAGTGATTAAATTATTTTTTATATAACTAACAATTGAAAATTTTAATTTATCTTCAAGAGCATCTGTTAATTGAGTCAAATAATCACAATTAAATGAATCCAACAAAGATAAGACTCCAATAGAATCTAAATTAGTTAATCTATCTCTGTGCTTATTTTTTTTATCTAAAAACAGATCATAACTACTTTTTACATACTCTTGTTTTGATTTTAGTCCTTCAAGATCACGCTTTAATAAACCAATATCTTGTTTAATATTAGTTGTCTTTTCTGTTCTATCAATAACATCTTGAATAGATTCTTCTTTAACAGGTTGTAAAAGAATATCTTGTTCTTGTTTTTGTTCTTCGATCCTGTATTTAAGATCCATAATTTCTTGTTTGTATCCTCTTAACTCAGCTTCAACAGAACCACCACTTTTATCATAATCCTCTTTTAAGCAATTTAAATCTTGAATTGCTCTATGAATGATATTAAAATTTTTAGTAAAGTCAAATAAATCATACATTACTTGCTCATCTAGAGTTTGATCAGAAAATAAACAAGAAGAATAATTCTCGAATAACTGAGAATGTTCTGATTGAAATGCAGTTGTTAGAATATGTTCTAATTCAACACTATTAGTAGTTAGTAAACTGCGTTTTTCAATTAATATATTTTCTATTCTAGTTTGTTTTGATTTTTCTTTTTTAATAGAATCATTTAATTTTGCCAAAGATTTTTTTGCAATCTTTGAGTACCAAAATGAATCTGACTTTACTTGATACTCTTCTTTTTTAGATTTTAAATTAGATTTATCAGTTTCGAATTCATCTGACAAGGTTTCTATTTCGGTTTCTAAATCAGAACCTGCAGTTTTATAATGAACAAATTGACTCAAGAATCTAATCAAATCTAAGTCTTGAGAATGGATAAGGGGTAAAACTAATTCATGAATAGGATCAAGTTTTGGTTCTTCTGTTTTTTTTGTTGCTTTTTGTGCCATTTTATTATTTTAATTGATTAATATCCATAGTTTCGCTTACGTACATTATTTAATTTAAGTCTTGCAGAGTAGCGCATAGAATCCTCGTCTACTTTAACTTCTTTGCCCTGCAAATGTTTAGATAAAACATATGTGATAAAATTCGAAAACTTAGAAGAGTTTTCACACTTTACTGCAAAAGTATACTTTCGAGAATATCCATCTGACCCATTATTATACGGTTCTGAATATGAATTATCATCCATATCTAAAATCTTACTTAATTCATCGAATTTTTTTGTAGGAACAAACCCTACCCCACTAGTTTTAACTTCTTGTTCAGTAATTTGGCCTTGATCATCTTTCACTTTTTTAAAATAATCTCCAATAGATACGCTTGATTCAATAGTTACAACTGCAAAACCATTTTTGACAAGCTCGTCAGTAAAAGGCCAATCTTCTTTTTTAACAGCATATTTTTTTACATAATCAAACATAACAGAATGAACTTTGGTTAATAATTCTTGTTTGGTTTGATTTAAAGCTTCTAAATTTGATTCTTCTACTAATTCTGAAAATTCAGATTCTGATAATTCATCAAAAAATGAACTGTCTGAATTAAATTGACTAAATAACTCTTGAAACTTTTTGTTTAGTGTTTGAAAAGTTCTTTTTGAAAAACTAAGCTCACCCTCCAATCTAGTAATTTCCGACTTATGATATGCTTTTTCTTTTGCAAGATCCAAAATTTCTTGAGCATTATCACCAGTTGTTTGAGACGCTAATTCATCTACTCTTGCTTTATGTTTTTTCAAAAGTGCTTTTGATTGTTTAATGTCTTGTTTAGATTTAACCATAGAATCATAAACAGAATTATTTGTTAAGACATATTTCTTATCTCTTTTTAACCCATCAAATGAACAAATAGCAACCATACTGCTTTCTAATCGAACTGATAAATCAGATAACTGGCAAATTTCATCAGGCGTTAAAAATCTATCATCTTGAAAATATGATTCAACTTGTTTTGCTAATTGAGTTGGTTCTAAAACAGAATGTTTATCTTCAAAAGCTTTTTTTGTGGTGTCTAAATTAGAAATTGTTGTTTCGTATTTTTCAACTTGTTTTTTTGAACGATTTAATTCGTTTTTAGTATGCAAGTGATCAGTTCTCCATTTACGCATAGAATCTTCGCAAAATTCTCTGTATAAATAAAACCAAGGAGATTCATCTCGTTTTTTAAATTTAGCATCTAGTTTTTCAAAGTCTTCATTCTTTTTTTCAAAATCATCTTTTTGCTGAGTTAAAATATCCGCTAATCTTTTTTTTGTTGATTCATAAAAAACATTAAAACATAAATGATTGATAATGTCTTTAGGTGATTTTTCTTGTGTTGTGTTTTTTGCTGGTTCTTGCATTTTTAGTTCCTCTAGTAAATTTTAAATCAAACTTCATCAGGCAGTTTATTGAGATTTCTTGTATAAATTGAAACTGCATATTCATCACGATCAGTAGTTTCTGCCAGATTCTTATTAATCATACCATCTATAAACTCATTTGCCATTTGAGAGAATACTTTAGAATTATCACACTTGACGGCAAAACAAACAGGTTCATATCTTTTTGAAGAAATGCCTCGTCCATGATTTACCACTCTTTGTTTTCTTGGAATGTCAAATACATTCATCAGTTTTTCTGCCCATGAATCTGGAAACAAATCAGGTCTACTAGAATATTCAAAAGAACCGTCTCCATTATCTAATTTAAAATCAGAATCTCTTTTGTTAATATATTTTTGAATATCACAGATTATTTCTAAACTAACAATAGAAAAACCCCCTTTTTTAATTGAATCTATATACTGCCAATCAGAAGGTTTAATATGATTAAGTGATGCAAATTCACAAAATGTTTTTTGGATTTTACGTTTTATTTCTCGACGGAAACCAACAAGATGATCTCTATTTAATGAATCTAGTAGATCAGAAACTCCTTTTTCTCCTAATAACTTAATTTCTTGATAAAACTTATTTTGGACATCTAAAGTTGATTCTATTTTTGATTGAGTTTGTTGAGCTTCCTGTTTTTTAGATTCTAATATGTTCTTTAATTCCTTTAAGTTTTCTCTTGCAGATTCTGTTAATTTTGCTTTTTGGACTACTTCCGCTATAGAAGTTTCCTTTTGAGAAATTGAATGTTTCTTAACTATTAATTCCTGTGTTTCAATTCTAACACCCAAATCATTTATTTCTTGTTTATATTTTTTCAATTGTTCTCCAAGAGCTCCACCACTCTTAACATTATTTTCTCTTAGTTCAGATAATTTATCAACTGCTTTAATAAGCTCATCTGCTTCTAAATAAAAAGAATATAACTCACAAAGAAAGTCAGGAGTTAATTTTCTCTTATCACCCCTAGTTTCAAATAAATTAATAAAAACTTCAGAATATTTTTCTACTTTTTTATTAAGACCGCTTTGTGCAATCGATTGATTTAATATTTGCCCAAGATCATTAAATTTTGTTAATTCTTCTTTTTCAGATTCAATACCTGCAAGCAACTTAGCACGCTGATTTTCACATTCAGTTACTCTCGATTCTAATTTTTTTAATTCTGGTCCAGAAAATAATTTAACTAAGAAATTATCTTTAAGGTCAGTTATTTTTGAATTGGCGTTAGCAATATCCTGTCTAAGTAATGCTCTTTGATTATGCTGTTTTTGATCAATAGATTCAGTTAATGATCTAATTTGCCCATTATAATAAACTGCAGAACATAACAAAGAAACATATTTACCTTTACCCCCTTCTAAAAAAGGTTGTGTTAAATTTAATATATCTGATTGAATTTGAGTTGATTGTGTACTAGATCTCATAATAATTCTACCTCGCCCATCACCTCTCAGTATGAATTAATAATATAAGGATAATATAAGTATAATATAATAACAATATGATAATAACATAATAACTGTTAACTATACTTCTTTATAGTAGTTACAGATGTCTTATTTATAAAGGTTTCTATTATTTTTAGGCTCAGAATCATTATTTAAGCTATTTTGATAGGGTTTATTACAAATGAAAAAAAAAACAAATGTTTTAGTTTTAAAAGGTAATTTTTATAAAGATTGTACTAGATATTCCTTATTATGAAAAATATAACACCAAAAAAAGGTCGCAAAAACAAACTAGGAATAGGCATGTTCTTAGTTGGCGTTGTACTATTTGTAATAGGAATTGCACTAGTGCAAGATTTAATCCTAAAATTTATTAAATTTGCAATAGGACTACTACTGATTTTTATTTCATTACCATTAATATTCGGATCATATGGATGGATAAAAGTTAGAAAATATTTTAAGTGATTACAGAAATAAATTAGAAAATGGAACAGCGCGAAAAGATAACTCCAAAAATATTAGAACATTATTTTAGTGTGACTGCAAAAGCAATTGCCATGGTTAAAGAAAAAGGATTCGATAGTGAACGTGAGAATGAAGCAAAAGATTTTCTTGACATGGCAGAACGCTACTTTAGTGATGGAAAACATTTTTGGGATAATGGTGATTTAGTAAATGCATTTGGAGCAGTTTACTATGCGCATGCATGGCTTGATGCAGGTGCTAGGATAGGATTGTTTAAAGTTAAAGATAGCACATTATTTACTGTAGATGATGAGTAAAATAAATTTAAAAATATTTAAGCCAACAACAAAATTGGAAAAAAATTAAAAAAGAAAATAATAATTAAGTTTCGATATTTTAAAGTTCTAAAGATCATAATTTGTATCACACGGAAATGCTGAGTTCTCTCTTATTTTCTGCAGTTTTTCATCATAAAGTTTGAAACTGCTCAAAATATCACATTCTGTAAATGGCCTTGGTTTGAATTTAATTGATTTAATTTTATCACCAATACATAATTTATCTACTTCTGAATCACTCATCAGACATTTGGGATGATTATCAACATAAACGCAAGGCGCTTTAACCTCTTCTGTATCACAAGGACCTGCATAATCACAATAAGTAAAAGTATTCTGATAAATTCCAAATTTAACAATTTTAGGATCCTCAATAGTTCTAGGAACTTGAAAATAAATAATAGAACCAATAATTCCTGCTCCGACAAACCAGGACCAATTATTTGAAATAACTGTTGCGAATAAATCTAAAACTGTGAATGCTAAATTTTTATCTTCTTGTTTTTTTTCTTTCATTTTAATAATTAAATATTAACCAAATTATTCTTTTTTCTCATAACGCACCAATGGCTCGCAAGGTCTAAATGGATAGCCCAGTTCCCACTCGACATAATTTAATTTATCTCCTTTTTTTAAATTTTCACCAATAACATAATCTCCTCTAACACACAAATTTGTCTCTTCGAATTTAATGAAAGTATAATATTCCGGCATGTTCATCGAATCTAAAACCATTGATTGATCAACTTCTTTAACAGTTACATTTTCTAAAATTCTTTCTTCAAGAAATACTCTATGACAACACTTACCAACACCACCAACTATTACTGCAGCTGCTGTAATTCCAACCACAATAGTTATTAAATTTTGAATTCCTTTTCCAATAAGATGCCCTGCATATTTTATTCCTGTTTTTGATTTTTGTTCTTTAGAGTCAGGAATTTTTGATTCTTCTTGATCTAAATCTTCATTAAATTTATTATCTATTGTACTCATACTAATCACCATAATTCATTTTATAATCAATCACGTAGTCACACGGACCTATTATTCCTGGACGATAAGTTAATTTTTTAATTTTGTTACCAATATGAATATTATCTCCAAAAGGTTTTGGATCTCTAAAACACTGACCACCCTCAACAGTAATTGTAGTTTGTTCTTCTTCATAACCAGATTCATGATCAACAATAGTATAGCTTCCTTTATCGATTACTTTGACATTCTCGACGGATCTTGGAGCAAAACAAGACTTGTAAGTAAAACCACCCATAGCAATTAAAAAAACAAGACCGACTATTTTATGAGTAAGAGTTGGTTTTGGTTCAACTAGTTCAGAAAGTGTTAGTTTGTTTTCTGACTTTTTATTTTCCAAAGTTTTATTTTCTAAATTTTTATTATCCATTTTATTTAAACTCATACGATTTTAGATAATCACATTCTTCCCACGCACCCCACGCGTAAACAATGTTTTTTATTCTATCTCCTGTTTTAATCTCGCCTGCAAATTCTGCTCTAAGGCATTTGTCATGATTATTAACATAAATTGTTGGTTGAGTAAATGGAATAGGCATTGTGATTGTTCCTTTATTACCTTTGTAAGTTCCAGTATTAGTAACAGTACTGTTTTCTAATTTATGAGGATAAAAAGATGCGTAACAAAAACCAAGAACTGCAAGTGCAGACAAACCAATGTAAATTCCGCGCTTAGATTTTTTTGATAAGTTAAGTTTTTTATTCATTTTTGATCAACTCCAATTTCAAAATATTATCATAATAAGAACTAAAATTAGTTAACCACAAATCACTACCTTGCCAAGTTAATCCTTTATTTGAATCAACAGGGCTATTAAAATAATTTACAACATCTCCTGCCAGATTAAATGCTAAAATTTTATTATCTATACTATCACAAGTCCACAACAGACCATTTTTGTAATCTAACCCTCTTAAGTGTTCATTATTAGACTTGATGGAATATGCAATTTCTCCAATACATTCATTGATTTCAATTTTATTAATTAAATCCTGCGTGCCATTATGACCATTTTCAAGAACCCAAAAATTATTCCCGTCCCAAGTTAAACCCAATAAATGATATGTTTCAGTTAATATTTCGTCGAGCAAAACAACTTTGTTTTGATAATCTGTTTGAAAATCAGTTGAAATCCTATGAAATCCATAAATATGTTCCCAAGGTTCTTTGAAAGTAATCCATAAATTATTTTCAGCCCAAGTAATTCCATCAGTACTATGAGTTTTTACAGAATCTTCAAAATTTCCATCTGTATCAAATTTGTAAATTTCTCCACTCACATTCGAGTTAATACAAAATATTTTTTCTCCAGTCCAAACAATACCCTTTGCTCCCTTCGGACCATAATCCCACGTGTTAGTTATCTTATATGAATAAAATTCTTTTAAACAAAGATGATCTCCTGAATCTCCAATTGTGCAACATTTTCCGTCAATATCAGGATTTACAGATTCAATAATATCATAACCAAAATCTTTGTGAAAATCGCAGTCGATATTACTTATACACTCTCCTTGATCACAATGCTCAATTATATCACATTTTTTAATTTCAGAATAAGGTTCATTACATTCCTGAACTAAAATTTGCTTTGGACCATTACAAAAAGGAATTCCATTTCCCCTGCAATTAATATCTTCAGAGTTAACACTCAAATCGGTTATTTTAATATCCATCATATCAACCAAATTATCTGAAATATCTGAAACTGAATCAAAATCCTCTAGGTCATCTATTTTATCTACTTTATCTATCGAGTCTAAACCCTCCTTAGTAGTTTCGGTTAAATCATATGAGCAAACATTTTCTGCAGGGCAATTTTTTGAAGCGTCGCAACTAGCAATTGAAGCTGCAGCTAAAGAAATCAATGCAATATTTAATAATTTTTTTAGTGAATCCATTTTAGTAAAACTAATCTAAAAAAAGAAAAAAAACTAAATTAAAAATTGTCAAGATTTGGATCTGGCGTTTTGTCCTCATACATACATCTACAACAATCTCTAGAACCATCGTCGAGAGTTACGCATAACTCATCTTTATAGATAGTATTAGTTGTTGTGATGCAGCTATATTCATCAAATCCAGTTCCTCTACTTTCACAATCAAGCTGAGCACAACACTCAGTTGTTTCGTGATCACAACCACCAACATAAGTTCCACCTGCGACTACTGCAATTCCTGTTAAAGCAAGAGTTGCATATTTTTTTGTGTTATTTAATTTAGTTTTAAACTTGTTACCTAATTGTTTAAACAAGTTTTTTTCAATTTTTGTTTCTAAATTTACTTCTCTATTCGCCATCTTATAGCCCTCCTCGTCATTTAATCATCATCAAATGTATCAAACATATCATCCATGCTCAACCCATACTCTTGTGTCATGAATGAAGGATCTGGATCTGGCGGACTATACGGATCACATGCACAAGTATCATCATAATGATCAGTACATCCCCAATTGCATTCTTTCTCTTTGCAACATTCACTTAATTCTCCACAACCACCAACATAGATTCCACCTGCAACTAATGCAATTCCTGTTAAAGCAAGAGTTGCATATTTTTTTCCAACACTCAATGTATTTTTTAATTTATCACCTATTCTTTTTTCCAAATTTAATTTCTTATTTTTCATTTTAGCCCCCTGTATAATAACAACTACATATGCAACATTCTTCTTCACCATTACTATTTATGACACAATGATCTGCGTCCTCTTTTTCTGAAACTCTTTTTTCGCATTCAAAATACATAGCGCTAGAACATTTCATCTCCTGACATGCTTGATTTTTTGATGCTAGATCATCTTGCTGAAATTCATAAAATATCAAATACCCAATACCTGCGGCAACTGCTAACCCGTATGAAATTTTTAATCCTTTAACTGTGCCACTTTTAATTTGTGACCAAGCAGATCTTTTGAGTTTACTCTCTAGATTTTCTTCTTTTAAATTATTCATTTTGAATCACAGTTAGTTTTGAATTATTTATTTGATTTTATTAATTTCCTGCATCGTCGGACGTATCATCAAATACATCATCCATACTTAATCCAAATTCTTGCGTTGCATAACTTGGTCCTGGTTGATCATATTTACATTCGCAAGTATTGTCATAATGATCTACGCAAGTATAACTAGAACCACAATTCAATTCTTTGCAACATTCACTTGGTTCTCCACAACCACCAACATAAAGTCCACCAGTAACTAATGCTACTCCTACTGTCGCAATTGTCGCATATTTTTTTACAATAGATCCTAAATTTTTTAATCCACTCAGGTTTTCCACATTGCTAATTTTATTTTCAATGTTAATATTTTTGTTTTTTTGTTTCATTTTATTTTACCTCACATAATAAATTTTTACAGTTCTCTCGTCTAGATTTGTTCCGTTAGGATATGCAAGCAAAGCAATATTTTTTAGCACATCAGGCATTTCAACAAGTGCTGCATCCAAAACAGTTGCAGCCCTGTCAAAACTTAATTCAAAATTTGTGTAGTCAGGTTTGCCTTTGCGTTTTTCTTTAATTCTTCCACCAAATGTTTCTGCACACTTTTTTGCAGAGGGAACAGAAGCATTACCACATGAAAGAAAAAGACCTCCTGGATTTTCTGTTGCATGTTTAGTTATCGATACCAGGAGGTCTCCCATCCCTTTAGAAGAAGAAACAAAGGGATCATAAACACACTCCTCAAAAGAAACTGCGCCAACATACTGTGCTGCAAGACCATCTACAGACCCACCTGCACAAATTTTTTCTCTGTCGCTAAAAGCAATATTCATCAAGGGTAATTCTTGTTTAACGACTTTTGGTTCGGGGCATTTTGGACAATTTTTTTCAGGACAAGTTAATTCGTCAGAAGGGTCTTTAATTGAATCTGCTAAATCAGTTTTAGATTTTTCTGCTTTTTTAGGATCTTTATTTAGTTGATACTCAATTTTTTTTCTTTTGTAAAAATCTGCAGCAGTAGAAATAGCTTCTGAAGTTCTATTTATGCCACAACTCGGTTCAAGACCAAAATACTTAACAGTAAATGTTGCTAAATTTCCTGTTTGAGGAATTCGCTGTTCGAATATGACATATGTTGAAAAATCTCCACCATCACTAACAACAATGCCTTTAACGTCGTGAATATCTGAAAAAAAGATTTTTTCTTTAAGTGAGTGTGATTCATATAGTAAAATTGCAGGTTGATTAAATCCATCAACATCAGAAAGTACTTTTACTTCTGCAGATCCTTGCGTTAATGTCTGTTGTTGATTGTTACCTGTGCCAATTGTTTTAACATATTTTCCAGTAAGACAATTACCTATATCTTGAGGCGTGATTTTACTAAGGTCTGCAGTGTTTGACGGAGTGTAAACATTTTCGAGTTTTGGTTGTTTTGCATTTGCAACAGAATAACTAATTTTTCCATCGGAATAAATGCTTGGTGCTAATACAATACTTGATGCGACTAATAAACTAGTCAATGTTTTTTTTGATTTGTTTAATATTTTTTCTAACATTTTATACCACCTTGGATTGTTAATTATTATTATAAGCAAGATATTACGTTGTTAGATAGGTAAACCTAGCTAAAATCAACTTGAATAATTCAGGGATGAAAATAATTTAATTTGAAAAAAATTATAAAAAAATATTAAAAAAAATTATTAATCACCCGGCCCTAAAGGACCGTAATCTCCAAGAACTTTAATCCAAAATCCACAATTATCAGTATTCATTTTAGCTCGAGTTCCAAATATATCTGCAGCTTTCTCAGCAGTTTTTTTTTTCAATCTAATGCAATTAACAGATCCATCATTTGCTTCAGTGCATAAATCTTCTCCCACTAGCCAAGCAAGTCCTTTGTTATACATAGTATACGAATGACAAGTTGTATGAACATTTATTCCCCAGCGAGGAAAATACACTCCATTTACTTCTTCGTGACCTCTCACAACCAAATTCCACTCACCACATTCACCTGCAGAATCATCATATTTTGCACATTTTATATGATAAGAAACTTTATCAAATTCATCTTTAAATAACTCTGCCAATTGTTTTCCCAAATTTTCAATGGACCCGTGAATAACTGCAGGCCGATAAACAAAACTAGGACTTCCTTCTTCAACACTCATTTGACTATATTCTACATTCGATCGACTGCACTCTAATTCTCCAGCATTAACGTCGGATGCTCCTAATCCTAATACCAATCCTGCTGCAAGAGTTGCACCTGCCAATATATTTGTTAATTTAGACATTTTATTCCTCCTGATTTATTATTTCATTTGATTTTTTTAGTTTATTTTATTTCATTAAAATATAAAAAAAATTATTCATACTTTGCAATATCATTCTTGAATATATCATCTAAAAAATCTACTGCAACTAAATATTTTCTTTGCTGTTCAAGACTTGGTCTGTTGTTGAAAGCATCAGATTCTTCTGCTAATTGTTTGGCCTGCGTTGGCGCATATAATCCATTACTTGCGTGACCATAATCAACAACAGTTCTACAACCTCCTAAAGTTGCAAATGCTAAAAGTCCTGCTCCGACGATAATTTTTGTTAGTTTTGACATTTTTATACCTCCTAATCACTTAATTTATTTATTCAATTTTATAAAAAAAATTATTTTGCATTTATGTTATTCATAGTTGGATCTAACAAATTTTTTTTATCATTACCACTTTCTTTAATGTAATAACTTAATGTTGACCCTATTTCTGCTGCAACAGTATCTTTTAATTTATAACAAAATGCTTCTCCTTTTGTTGTTGAAACGCAAAGCTTATCCTTCACGTATTTACTAAATGGCCAAAAGTTTCTCTCTTGAATGTAGACACCAGATACAGAACCTAAGTTAAGTACAAACGCTCGACGGTAGGGTTTAGGACCTTGTCTTTTATTTTCTTCAGCACAAACTATGATTTTATCTCCTTTCATTTCTGTAATGTATGTTTTGTCGCACTCTGATTTAAGTAAACTATCTAGTTTAACTGCAACAATGTCCTGAAGATCTGCTTTAGATTCTTTTTTTGATTCTTCTTTTTTCAAATCTGTGCCTGCAGATTTTTCTCCTGCATACGCTACTGCTGGCGAAAAAAATGGTTGTGGTTTAATGTATCTATGACAACCACCCAATCCTCCTAAATTAACTGCAGCAAAAGTTATTGCACACACAATGTTTGTTAGTTTTGACATTTTTTTACCTCCTAAAGTTTAAAATAAAATGTTTAAATGCTATTTTGTTAACTTAATATTTTGTTGAATAACAACTACATGAACAACATTCTTGTTCACCCTCGTCATTGGTTACGCATTTTTGTGCTTGATGAGGAGACTCATATTCACAATAACATTCTGTTGAAGAGTTTGAACTAGTGCAACTTAATGCTGCACAACAAGCAGATTCTTCACCAGAACCACAACCAGAAATGTAAGCAGCCCCTAAAACAAAAGATGTTGCAATGATTAGTTTTGAAGTTTTAGAGCTAAATCTAGTTCTTAATTTATTCAGGAATGATTTTTCTAATTTTTCTTCGAGATTTTTATTCATTGAGCATCACCGCAATAAACATCATCTTCAAACTCTGTTGAATCATCCTCCCATGATTGATATGTAGATTCGTCAATAGTGAGAAAATTAATAGTTCTACAATAACACCCCCCATCATTTTCATTTACACAAATATCTGAACAATTAGCTTCTTGACAACACTCGCTTTCTTCTCCTCCACAACCAACAAAATATCCTGCACTTAATGCTAATGAAGCTGCTGCTAAATATGTTGCAAATTTTCCACTTGCTTTTCTTCTTATTTTTCTTAAAATTCCAATATTACTTACAACTTTTTTCTCTAGATTAATCTCTATATCTTTATTTTTCATTTTATTCCCCCTATAAAAATAAATCACGTATCACACAAGTCATTTTTGCAAATTGCTCGTCACTAAACTCTTTTCTACATCCACTCCCCCAATAAGACATAATATTATTTGCAGTGTGACTATAACAACTATTACAATCAACATAACATGCGGAAGCATCAAATGCACAACTTTGTGCACCCCACATATCTGGCGAATTATCACAAATAAAATCTCCAGATGTTGCACAAGTAGTATTAGGACAATCTGTTCCGCCACAAGTAAATTCAAATGTGTGATACATTCCAAATTGATGACCAAACTCATGCACTGCTGTTGCAGAAATCATCCCTTCAGGATCAGATAAATCCCACGATCCCATCGACGACAAAATAATTCCTGAATTTGATAATGGATATGCTAGTCCTGAATATTTTCCACCTGCTATGTTTTTAACATAAAAGATAGGCCAACCTTTTCCAGATTTTTGCGCCAATAATGAGGTGGCCTCAGCCATATTTAGTGACCAGAATTCGGGTTTTTCTAAATAAGTTATTTTAACATAATCAGGATGATGTACAAAATCTAAATCTATTTTAGCAAATTCTTGATTCAATCTATTTATATCACTATTAATTCGTTCTTCAGGCACTGCAGGTATTCCATTTTTTGTGATGACATAAATTCTAGCATTAACATGAGCAGTTACAAGTTCTAAATTCAGTCCTTGTTGTGTTAAACAAGAATGCCACGGACAACTTTGTGAAAAATTCATTCCTCTTGCGTCTGTTTGTGCTAACATTGCAAGTGTTGGATCTAGTTCAGATACTTGAGGATTTGCTACGCATGATCCTGCTTCACAAATTCCACTTACACAAAATTCAGAATCAAGAACATTTCCACAAGAATCTTTTTTTACTAAAGTTTGATCATCACATATTTCTTCAATTGTGGGTTTACAATATCCTGAATCGCCACAAGTTTGATCAGTTGGACAATCCCAATCAGCAAAACAAGAATCTGCACACCAATTAACATGTTGATATTCTTTCCATTGAATACAAGTTTGGCCAGTATCACAATCAAAACTATCTTGACATGAATTACACCCATTATTCAAATCAGAATTATTGTCTTTGTTATTATTTTGATATATATCTGTTTGTTGAGGAGTGTTTGATGAACTAGTATCATCTCCAGAATCGCACCCAATTATTCCACCCATACCCAAAGTTAATGCTCCTGCTAATGTATATAGTGCAATTTTTGATTTTGTGAATTCCCTAATTTTACCGAATAGTGATTTTGAGTTCACACTAAGTTTGTTTGTTTTTTGCATAATACCCCTCCTAGCTTTACAGAGCATGACAATGCATAATATCCATCTCTGAAGTCTAAGGTTTATTTAACCCCCTACAATAATAAAACTTCTGGCACATTTTTTTACGAAAATTCATAAAATTTATAAAGAACCTTAACTTTAGTAGAAAATATGAGAATAGATAATTTCATAGGGCAAGTACACCTAAAAGCTATGCCGCAGAAAATAGACCTTATTGATAGAAAAATTGCTTTCTTATTATGCAAAAACGCGCGATTATCCAATACTGCAATTGCAAAAGCATTGAAATTAAAGCGAGAAGTTGTTTCATATAGAATTAAAAAAATGATTGAAACAAAATTCATAACAGGATTTGCCACAAGAATTAATCCGCGCAAAATAGGATTTATTGTTCACTTTTTTTTTATCAAACTCAAAACACCAACAAATGAAAAAGAAATGGTAGAAGAACTAATTAAACTAAATGAAATTACTAATCTAAAAAATATTGGCGGTAAGTTTGATTTCTATATTGAGATCACAACTAAACACATTGAAGACTTTAATAATATTTTAAAAAAAATACTAGACACATATGGACACACAATACAAGACTATGCAATTCTTAATTCTATTGGAGAAGAACACATGGATGTTGACTTGATTTTGAAGGGAAATGAAAAAGAACGCGATCGTCTTAAGGGTTTGAGGGAAACAAAAGGTTCGTCATTTCATACAGAACTTGAAAAAAGAAAAACCTGCAACACTCCTGTTAAAATTGATGAACTTGATGAAAAAATACTACGCGCGCTAGTACCTAATGCTCGCATTGGACTTAAAGATATTGCAAAAGAAGTTAACAGTAATTTTCCACTAGTTACAAAACGTATTAAAAGATTAGTTGAGGAAGGAGTTATTACAACATTTACTGCATTTGTTTCGCTCGCAAATTTAGAAATGCAAATGTATCCCGTACTATTTCACTTAAGAAATATTGATGAAAATAATTTTATTACTTTTTTGCACTCTCACCAACACATACTTTGGTGTCATAAACTCATCGGCAATTGGAATTATCAAGTAAATATTTTTGCAAAAAATAATGCACAATTTCACGACATACTAAATGATATACGTGAAGAATTCTCAGATAAAATAATATCCTTTGATACAATGATGGTATTTAATTCATTTAAGGCAATACAGAGATTGCATTGAAATAATTAACAAGTAACAAAATAATACCTATTGAATCAGTCAGGATAACCAACACTAGTGCACTTTAATTTTTGTTTTTTTATGTCGGGAGAACATTCTAAACTTTCACAACCATAATTTTCGCAAGCACCAAAATGAATTTCACAACCAAACTCATAGCAAGAATCAAAAAAAATCGGATCAGATGACAAAGTTGAGGGGTTAGAAAAACAAATACAATTGTCAACTCCTAACCCATAACTATCTAAGTTGCACAAACCTTTAATTACAGGAATATCCTTCCACTTTATTTGACCGCAGACTGCCGCCCTAGAATACAAATAATCAACAATAGGATCATCTAAGTCGAGTTCAAATTCTCTATGATGAGGATAACTAGGAAAAATTAATGCTTTTGAACCTTTTTCGCTTAAAACATGCCTGATTAACTTGACCAACGTCCCATAATATTCAGGAGAGGAATATTTAGCAATAATACTTGGCGATTCACTAACAACTGCCGCACCAACAGCAAGTTTGTTCTCACTAAGTTCATTTAACTTTACAAACTGATTAAAAATCGAATTAAAGATATTAACTTTCTCAGGACTAATCCCTAATAAAATAACTCTTTGATAAATATGAGGACTTAAACCCGCAGGGACTTTTTCATTTGAAGGAATAAACTGCTTTAACCAAACTGGCTCCATGCCTTTTTGCGAAAACACAAGTGCAGAATAATCCCAGTCACGAGAATAACCCTGATCAGATAGTTTATTACCTAACTCAGAAATAAATCTAGTATCAATATAAAACTGAATATCATTAAGCTCTTTATAATTGCACAACCCTTTTTTGCACTCAGCAATACATTCTAAAATGAAATGATTCTGATCTTGAAAAGTATAAGGCGTCAATATTTTTTTTGCGACAACATCAGGAGGCATGCCTTTAATTTTGAAAATAGAATTTACACATAACTCATCAAGCAATTGATTTAGTTGAAAATTTTTTAAATTTTGCTTTATGCCAACAAGTGAAATAGCTCGCACATAATCAGGAAGTATAACTCTCGCAAGTTTATGCTTCAGAGAATTTTCATCTATTAATTTATCTAAACTAAAATCGTCTTCAATAATAGATACAAACTCTGACACTGTTTCAGCTTCACAAAGTGCAGAACCTTTAACTAAATCAACATCGCATCTTAATTTACATCCTTTGCTATTTTCAATATTTAATGAATAAATTCTTTTAAAATCATTATTTAGTTCAGTATTAAGAGTTGCTTTTGCGATTGCATAGGGTTCAAGTTTTGGCACAATAAGCCTGCGATCATCAACTGTTCTAATGCACGGAAATGATTTATTTGATTCTAATAAGTCAACTAAAACATTTGCCCAATAAGGATCTTGTGCTTTAATTTTAAGAAATTGAAGATCATCCTTACTTACAACAGTTAGATTTTCTAATAAACTATCATTTTCTTTCATTAACCACTCGAATTTATTTATTATATAATCAACATCAATTATTTCATAATAAACTTGATTTTTTACAGTAGAATATATTTTTTTTGCTTCAGACTTAGAAAAAGGACCTAATTCAGACATCAATACATCCCACTCTAATTCATCAGGACCCATTCTTATTAAAATTTCAAAAAAATGTTTTGATTTGTTTTTATCTGTTTTATTTAAAAAATCAAAAAAATCGTCCAATCTTTTTTTTACTAAATCATCAGATTTTTTTATCTCTTGCATACTTAAGTTTGTCGTATAGGGTTGCCAAGCCAGATAATCAACTAAAGAGCAAATTGTTAAATGATTGAAATTTCCAATATTTGCAAAAGATGCACACGAATCTAAATCTAAATTTTCAAATAACTTATCACCATACCTATAGACATTATCGTGAATAAATATATCATCTTGATTAAATGCGCCACTAATCTTCGAAGTGCATTCGCTTATTTGCGCAAGTCTGTACGCATCTAAATTTTTAATTAAATCATCTGCTTGTCCTTTTTCGTCAAAACTAAAAATTAAATGTTCAGAAACTCTATGTTTTAATTGCAGAACCCAGTTATTATAATCCGCATCATATTGAACTGATGTACCTTCAGGATCAAGAGAACCAAGATTAAAACAATAGTTCCTACTAATTTTCTCGCCCAAAAAATCTTCTCTAGTGCCTTTACAAGTAACTTCACCTAATGAATAATTAAACTCACTACAATCTTCTGACTTTGAAAATGAATTATTTAATGCAAAGATCAAATCACCTAATTTGTATTTCACATCTTCTTTTTTAGATAATAATTTTGCAAGATCAAGAGAGTCGTACTCAAATTCAGCATAGAATCTTTGTTTTGTTTTATCTTTAAATAAAACCTCGACAAGAGTTTTATTGCAATCAACTAAATAAACATTTTCGATTTTGTCTAAATCAAATTTGAATTTTGTTTCCCAAGGAGTGTAATTTTTAATATTTCCCGCGATAACATCACCATAAGTAATGCAACTCAATTCGCTTTTGTTACACTCTTCGCTAAATTTAACTTGTTTAGGAAAAATACATGAAAACTCATTATTTATTATTTCATATTTATGGCAACTTTTTTCTTTTAATACTTTGAACGGTTCACTTATTGATTGAGAAACATCACCCATTAATTTTTCTAACTGCACATTAACTTCATCAAATTCATCATCGAATTGATGCTCTTCTTGATTATCAAGCATAATAAATTTTTGAGATCCTCCCACAGTCAAGATCAATCTATTATCTGCAATAGTAGGACCTTGTACACCCCCCTGAATTCTTTTTGTAGAAACTTCGTAAATGCTGTTTTTATTTTCACCATAACAAATAAATTTGTCGTCTTTGACTTCAGCAGAAGTGCAAATATATTCAGCTGACGATTCTGGTTTTGAAATATTAATTTGAACATTTGATGAATCTGCTTTGAAAAAATGCATATTAAACAAATTATTATTCCCATTTTGTTCAACAAGCGCACCAGGCAAATAGGATGCGATACCCCAAAATAACAAAGCCATAATTGATGAAACTCCCAGAGCTGCCAATCCTGTTTTTGCTACTTCTTTTTTCTTAACTAATTGTTTATGTTTTTCTCCATAAGGGACCACGCAAACAACGTCATGTTTACCTTGACTCCAAAGACCGCCAACTTTACTTAAATATTCTTGGGGTTTAGAAACACTATCCCAATCATCAAATGCTTGAAGAAAATTAGTTTTATCCCAAGGAGCGTTTGCAGTTTTTAACAATTCTTCTAAATCATTAGATTGCCATTCAAGGAAAATTGAATCGTGAGAATTTAAAATCTTAGGATCAGAACCTAGCCATTCATTATTTTCTTTACAAATACCCGAACCATACCAAAAACTATGAATCTTTGATGCGATGTTTAAATATTGAATAGGACCAACTTCGTTGAGACTTTGAACTTGATAAGTGCTAAGTGCTTGAGTAAATTGTTTTTGTTTGTTTTCGATTCTTGTTTCATTTAATGAATTAATGAAATTAGTTATTTGTTGATCAACAAAGTAATAAGGTGAACTTTTTAATTTTTCTTTTGAGTGATTTTCTAAAATTAAATTATTGAATTTTTTATTTGCTAAAACTCCCTCGACAACCAGGTAATCATTGCCTGATTTATCTTTAGCTTCAAAAAGTATTGCCAACGCATTAGGAGAATCAGGATCCATTGTGTTTTGTGTTTTGTTATATTTTGGACTAAAAACTAATAATTGCATTCTTGGATCTAAACAGTACAGTAATGATGATAATGAATTAAGTTCTCCTTTGAAAATACATGCAGGAATATTCAAATTATTTATTTGATCGTAATTATTAGAAATTTCTACAGTTAGTTTACTATTGTGAATTTTATTTTCTAAAGGTTGGAAAAAATCTCTTAGATGTTTATGTAGATCTGGTTGAGAATGTTCTGTTGATTTTGAAAGCTTAACTATAGATCTTAAAAGATCTTTTGACTTATCTAAAAATTGATCATATGTTTTTTGATTTTTTAAAGCAGATAATCTTTCATTTAATCGTTTATTTTTTTTAAAAAAAGATTTTGAGAACTGATGAAATTGATCAAAAATAAAATACCTATTGTCTACTTCAAAAACGTTTTGAACTTCTCGTTTTCCATTAATATAATCAAAATCATTAAAATTAATAAAATCCATCAATATATTTTTTATTAAATCATTCTGTGAGAAAATATTATTTTTGATATCAGGAACTTTTTTTTCAATATCAAGTAAAATATTGTTAGTTTTTTGTTTACCTTCAAATTTGTAAATAGAATCTAAACAATTTGCATAAATGCTTGAAGAAAAATAATCTGCACCCTGCAAAGTAAGAGATGGTCTGAGTTCGCCTAGTTTACTTCTTACAATTCCAAGTTTTGTATGATAAATAGAACATAAATTATGTAGCACAGTTATAATATCTAACATAGATTCTGCATCTCTAAATGCAGTAGAATCAAATTTGAAATCTGCGGGAAGATCTAAATATGTTTTAGGATCTTGTATTTTTAGTTCCCCTGATCCAAGCTTATCTAATAGAATGCTTTCTAGTTCTGATCTTTGCTCCCCCTGGCCTGACATGGGTTTGGTAATGGTATGTGCATATATAAAGGTTTCTTTTAATTACCACTATCCCGTAGAGTTTAAATTGTATTAGAAGCAGTTATGTAAATTATGTGAACTTTAATAACAAAAATCGAGTTAATTTTATTTTTCAGAATCATCAAGCAAATAATTCTGCTGACGATTAATTAATACCTTATCTAAAGCCTCCTCAAATTCAGATTTCTCATCAAGATAACCTTTAATAATTTTATCTAGTCTTAATGACCTCGTACCACCATCATCAGAATTAAATAAATAACCATGACCAGGTTCGAATGACTGTAATGACTTGAGTTTTTTGACATCAAAAACCTTAAATGATTTACTAGATAACTCTATCATTAAGTCCTGTTGCTGTTTATAATCAATCCTTATTTTTTCTAAATCATAACACTTATTAGAATCATAGTCCCTAACTAAAAAAAACTTATCAGAAAGAGAAGGCTCATTAAAAAAACAAGATTTTCGTTCATCTATATACGTTCTTAAATCATCTGCAAAATCACGCATGAACTTTATGTTTTCAGCTAAACTATAATTTAAATTTGATCTTAATATGTATTCGCGAATCTTATTTTCAGATTTAACATCAACAACAACAACATTGTTCTCGTCAAATTTATTTTGAGAATGCGCATTGCAATTTTCTCCTGAAGTTCTAACAGAAATAATTACTTGTGAATTTCTACGACCATCAAATTCAACACGAACATTTTCAATGTGACTCAGAATTAATTTATCAAATAAAACCACTTGATTTTTCCATTTAATACATTTTTTTTCTAAATTATCCCCCTGAGATATAAACTCATAAATAGAACATTCTTTTACTTCACAAAATGAATCAATTAAAGATATTGAAGAAGCAGAACAAAAAATACCAAAATCATGTTCGATATAGTTTAATAGTTTCTCTCTAAACTTAGCCCCAGTCCCCCCCTCATTAATGCACGCAGTATAGTTAATACGTTCATGAACTGGCGCATCTGCTAAGCCCCTTGCAGGAATAACCACAGAACAATTACTCATAGAATCTTTGTTGACTTCTGCTCTAATCTTATCAGAAATATTTTTTCCTTCATAAATAGAATCTACTGCAAACAAACTATCTGTAACCAAAACAGGCTCGCTTTGAAAAAAAACTTTTTCTTTATGAGACTTTATTTTTTTATCATCTGGCGAATCAATGGTAAAAAACAAACCCAAACCACACATTGATGAAACTAATAAAGGCCATACAAACTTTCTAAAATTTATTTTAGGCATGAACTTAGGCGGCGCTTCTAAAGTTTCAAAACAATAAACATCACCTTTAGGAACAACCCAGCAACCTTCTTCTGCATAAGGACCAGCCATAACCCCCTCTGAAATATTTGTAAACCCTGCAAAAGATTGAAAAAATTCAGGGAAAAAATTAGGACCTACTTTTTTTAATTTTTTTCTTAACTCAACACTAGACTTAGTCAAATATTTAACACTAGACAAATGTTCTTGAAGAATAATTTTCTTATCAGAAGATATCCACCTATCTTGCTCCACTGCAATAGAAGATATACCTTTAGGTTTTCTACGATCATAACTAAAACTAAAACCATACCTGTGTTTGATAGAATCTAAAAATTCTAATGGCCCGTGCTCAAATTCACTTTGAACCTGATAAAGACTTAACAAAAATCCTTTATTTAATGATTCTGCATATTTCTTAATTTGATCATCTACGAAAAAATATATTGACTCTCCTGAAAAATTATTTAAACTGTTAAATTCTTTGTTAGCCAACAACCCCTCTAAAATTAAATACTCTTTACCTTCTGATTCTACATCAACTAAAATTGCCAATGCTTCAGGATAATTGCTTTGTTTTGATTTTGATTTATTAACTAAACTATTAAAAAATAATAGATGAACAGACGGATCAATAGAATACAATAAAGACGCTAAAGAATTTGTCGAATCCTTAAAAATACAAGAAAATATATTAGGATCATAATTTTCTTCAAGAGTATTTTTAAAACTTGGTCGAATCTGTAAAGATATGTCCTGCTCCAATCCATCAACAACATCCAATAAACTAGAATTTAATAAATTAAAATGATTTTCACGTAAATTCTTAATTTTTTTAAATTTATAATCCATACATTCTTTACTAGTATTAAAAAAACGCCTAGTTTCTCTTAAAAATGAATTTATTTCAAAAACAGAATTTGAAATCTCTTTCTGATCTAATACATCAAATTTATTTTTAATGTTTAAAAATTGATTTCTATTGTGATAAAATTTATCAAGTGAAGAAAAAAAACATTGCTGTTCTTTATTTAATGAAACCTTATCAAATCTTAAAAGATCATCATAAAATGCAGTGAAATTTGCAAGATCTGTTAGGAGTTGAACATTGTTTTCAAAAAAAGATATTTGATCAAAACCAGGTTTATAAAAAAAAGAATTATTAATTATTTCTTTATTTTTGATATTAGAAAATGGTTGAATGTTTTTCAAAATATTATCTTCCCAATCTAATGAAACAGATTTTCTTAATTTAATATAATTCTGAAAATTAAGTTCTGCTTTTTTATTCCCGTCCTCTGCTAAGTTATCTAAAAAACAATTTTGTGAAACCAATAAAGATTGATACTTATTTGAATAAAAAAAACAAATAAGATCCAAAAAATTAAAAATTTTTGAAAATAAAATTTGATCAGTATTTAGGGCAGTAACAACATCAAAGCAAACATTTCGATCAGATCTATCTACTAAACTTAACTTTTTTTGCTTAATCGCACTTAAAATAAAAGTTTCTAAATTATCTCTATTAAACTCAGCATCAGCATGTTTAGATTTAAACAACAAATTTCCCCCCAAATAAACATTAAAATTAAAATGATCCATATAGAATATAAGCACTTGCATATTTAAAACTTTCTTTTGAGTACTACTGCAATGTGAATTATTTAAAGATATTAGAGAAAAATTTATAAATCTCTATGACTATATTAACTTAATACGGGGGCGTTTTATAATAGATTACCAAAAATCTAAATTAACTAAATTAAATAAACTAAATAGAACAGGAATTTCTACCCTAATTGCAATCGCATTAGTTAGTGGCTGCCCTAGTGCTGCTTATGATCAAGTAAGAGCAGAAGTGCGACTTGAAAACAGAATTGTGAAATTAAAAGGAATTGATGCAATTACTGGAAGTGTAAAACTAAATAACCAAATAATTATGGATTCAAGAATACCTCTTGAACTAAAACTAGGACTTTTGAATCAAAATAATGCAACGAATTTATCTGACATGTATCCTGAATTAAATATTGGCGAATTGACAAAACTAGCACCTCTTAATTTAGATGAATTAACAAAAAGTGGAGCCCAGATAATGGTTGAATCTATTGCAGATCTACAATTAGAATTACCACGCGTACCTCATTATAAAATTAACTTACTAAATCTTATGTATACTGCGAGCGGATTAAAAGAAATAAAAGATAAGATAGAAAATATAACAAGCATAATTAAAACAAAACCCGAAATATTCAAAGCAATATTAAAATCAAAAGAAAAAACTGACGATCTAAATGAAAAAAGTTATGCGCACCCAGAGATTTACGATTGGAACTGGCTCGAATGCAACCCTGATAATTCAACACAATATATTTTTTAGTCAGAAAATATTATTTTTAGGAGGCACTAAAAATGAAATACCCAAAAAAAAAATTAGAAAATAGACTATCTAAAAAAACATGCAAAACTAACATTCGACGAGGAATTACTGCAATAATTGGTGCTGGAGTGTTGATGTTTGGCGCGGCAAATGCAGATGCACAAGTAGTCGGAGCATATCAGTTCGGAATATACACCATGAGTGTTCAAGGAAGTCAAGCAATTATTTCTCTTGCAGCCAATAATAAACCAATATATTCAGTCAACATAAATAATCCTTATGATGTTGATTCTCGAAAGGTTTTGGGTTATGTAGATCCAGCAACACAAAATAAATTTAATAACCTGGCAGGTTATATGCACTTAGTTAGACAAGCAGAATCTTCTTATGTTGAACAAAATAATTTAATTGCTCAACACTGGACAGAATTAGCTTCGATTACTCAAATAAAGGAAAAAAACGAAAAAGATGAAGAAAAAGAAAATCTAATTGGTAAGATAACCTTACAGCGCATTATGCGCGAAGCTAACACCCCCCCTCATGTAAGACTAGTTAATCAAATGAATGATCTTGCTAGAGGGATAAAAGAATCACAAAATGCAATAACTTATTCTCCGATCATGGAAGACCTATGCGATATTCCTCAGTTTGCAGCATATCCTGCTTGTAAAGAATATTTGCGAAAACGAAAATCACAGAATTTGCTATATGATTTAAATCTATTCGATCCTCGTATTTTAGATGACTAGAATAAATAATTCGCCAGAAGATAATTTTGCTGAATAAAAATAAATAAAGTTAATTTTTTAATTTCTTTTTGTATTTATCACAAAACCATAACATTTAGCAACACATTTATTTACCAGAGTTGATAGATCAGACATATCTGCATAAGAATGGTTAAATAGTAAAAAACGATTTTTGTCGTCGAAGAATTGACTTTGCATCTCTTGATTTAAATTTTGTTTTATTATATTTGCTAATTTAGAATTATTTTTTCTTAAATACAGTTTTTTAATTGGTAAAACTGATTTTATTAATTTTGATTTATTATTTTTTCCTTGAGCAAAAGGATTCGGCATTAACTCAACACCATATTGAAGTTCAGGAAATAATTTTGTTAAATAAAAACCAAATTCATGAGGCCCATATTCAGATGAACTAATTAATTCATTAAGGTTTATGAACAAATCTTTATTTTGTTCTCTTGCAAAAGCCGCAGCATAATGAACCAAAATATCTAAATGTCTTTTACGATCAGGAAGAGTTGAGTTAAACTCTGTAAATATATTTCTATCAAAAGGTTCTATACGTTCAAACTCCTCATTCATTAAAACACCCTCGAGAACAACATATTGTTTACCTATTGAATCCTCTGCATTAAAAAAAATAAGAGCTGCTTGAGCAGGAATTTTATTTTCAATCTTGGATTTATTTATGTTAAAAAAAAGTAAATTTGTATCGGGATCTAAAGCGTAAAGTAGAGAAACAGAAGATCTTTTTTTATTTTTAAAAATACAAACATCAATATTATTTTCATAATTTTTTTTCCAATTATTATTAAATTCTGCAGTGAGAATTGTTGGACTAATTTCTTGTTTAAGAGAATCTAAATGATCACTTATTTCTTGAATAATTTTGTCAGATTGCCAATTAGAAATATATTTTTTACCTTCATTAAAAATATGACTTATTGCAAATATTACTTCTCTTGGCAAAGTTAAATAATTCTCTGAGTTATTTTCAATCTCATCAGATGGTTCTTTATCAGATTGTTCTTTATCAGAATTTCCTGCTTTTTCACTTCTTAAGTATTCTAATTTAATGTGTTCTCGAACTTTTCGTTCTTCTGGCGAATCATTTTTGTTTTTTCCATTTCCAAGTACATCATTCAAATTAAGATTATTCATTTTATTATATTCTAGTGAAAGTTTATCTATAATCAATTCATAAAAATAACATTCTTGAAGTTTGACTTGTTTTCCCCCTGCTTTTTCTTGAGCTCTACTTAACTTACGCTGATAATGATCATCAAAATGTTTTGAAGCAAGAATTAATTTTTCGTAAAATTCATTTTTATTTTGTTTTGATTCAATAAAATCTATGCTGATTAAAGATCGCAATAAACACTCATAATCTAAACTATTTTTTAATTGCTGATCAAATTCTGGAATAATATTTTTTCTCATGTCCCTATATGACTCCGCATTAACATTAATTGTTTGACTAATCATTCCAGGCGCAGGACCTAACAATATAGCATGTTGACCATAACAATTAAGAGTTCGAGTTCTATATAAAAAATTGAAAAAAAATCCCCATTGTTTAATTTCTTCTTTGGCTAAAGTAATATTATCTATAGATTCTTCGTTTGAATACAAAACTTCCACATTATCTGGAAAAAAATCAGAATCTGGAATTTGATATTGATTTTCTTTGTTTAGAATTTTAATTAGAGCTTTATCTAGACTTAAATCTTGCTTAGTTGAATCTTCTGAATTAGCCCCCATAGATTTAGTTATAGGTATCAAATATATAAATATTTATCCTGTTTACTACTTTTTAGTAGATAAAAACCGAAAGTTTTTTAAAGAGTAAACGCATAATTAATTCTATAATAAAGGCAAAATAAATATGAACTGAATATGAATTGAATAAAAACTGAAAAAAATATTAAGGGAGATAATAAAAGATGTCAGCAGCACTAACACTTGATAAAAAAACAATAGCACTAGTACTTGATTTTGATCATACACTAACAGAAGAAACACAACAAGCACCAGTATTTAGAAAATATTGGGACAACATTGTTAAATTCTATTCAAAGCCAAAAAACATGGCAAAAATAAAAGCAAAATTTCCAGACTTTAGCGGATTTCATGGACCAGAAGATTACTTTGCAATGAAAGATACAGAAGACTACGGCGAAGGAGTTGGATGGTTACAAAGATTTGTATGGGACTGGAACAATGGACTTTTTCCAGGACTAACACCTGAAAAACTTATTGAGACTGGGAAAAATATACAATTATCACCAGGACTACCTGAATTTTTTCCAGCATTTAAAGAAAAATGGGCAAAAGAAGATATCGATGTAAAATTCTATGTTGTAAGTGTAGGGCTAAAAGAACTAATACAAGGCAGTCCTATTGCACCATACCTTGACGACATATTTGCATCAAGAATAATTGCAGATGGATTTCCACACAATGGAGACGAGCCAGTATATGGAATTGGAGATGTGATGACGCCATACGGAAAAACTGAAACGAGCTACATAATTAGAAAAGGAAGTCAGGAATTAAGAGATAGACAAATGAATCCTGAAGAATATGCGATTTATTCATACAAACACATAATTGGATTTGGTGACGGTATGAGTGATAGACCATTCTTTTCACACCACTTCAAACGAGGATCGCAAATGGTTGCAGTATACCCCGAAGGAGATTGGAATGCATTCAAAAAAACAGTTGCGAATGTTGGAACAAGAGTAAATTACGTACTTCCAAGAAACTATTCTCCCGACGGAGATTTATTCAAATCAATTGATGATATTGTTAAACTAATGCTAAATGATAAATGCTTGATGTCACCATATGATTTACACCAATACAAAAGCGGAGAAATAACAGATCCAGAAAAAATAGAATATGTAGAAAAACACCTGGACAAATGCGATCGTTGTAGCATGTATACAACACTACACCAAATACCTCCCAAGAGGATTATATCATAATCTGAAAAAAGACTTGTTAATTTGCATAAAAACGAAAAACTCAATAATAAACTTTTAAAACTAGGTCAGCTTAAAACAATTGTTTGTAAAAAACTAAAAAAAAACAAATCATTAAAAACATCAATTAAAAATAAGTACCAAAAAGCAAAAACAAACAAAATAAAAAAGCAATATGTGTTGAGATCACATGAGCCAAAAAACAAAGATAGGACTTTTTGCTGATAACCATGAAGGTGGTTATGAAAAATGTATTGCGCGCGCAATGCAAGATCATTCTGTAGATTTAATAGTTGGCCTAGGAGATATTATTGATGTAGATAATGGCCCAGGAGATATGATAAGAAATCTATCTCCATTTTGCAGAACCAAAATACCAACTTATGTTATTCCCGGAAATCACGAATCATATCACACTTGGCATGAAGCGTGCAAATTTTTAGGATTAAAATATCCTAACTTCCATGATGCAACAAGAAATAAAATACATGCATTTAATAATTTGAATATGCTTTTTATTCCTGGAACTGAAAGATGCATAGAAGGAGAATTTAGAATATCTAATGCTTGCAAATCAGGACTCCATAAAAATGGCATGAATCACTATGTGACAAATCTAAAACAATTAAAAAAAGAAATTTTGAAACACAAATTAAATTTAGAAAGAACTATTCTATTTTGTCATGACCCACCAGAACAAACCTACAAAAATGGAACTGATTCGTTAATAAATATCGAAGATATATCAACATATCACTATTCTGACTTAATAAAAATTAAAGATGACGAAAAAGAATTATATGAACAAGAAATACTAATGGGGCAAGGAAGCACGCTAGTCAGACATTTCGCATTTTCACTAAACTTACAAGTCATATTATCAGGACACATACATCGCACCAGCGCGATAACTCTCGACGGTATAGATATTTTAGAAAATCAAAAATCAAAATCATTATTACTAAACCCAGGCCCTGCAAATGAAGGAAATTATGCAATAGTACATGTAGAATCTAATGGAACAATACAATTAGTAAACTATTTTAGAGGAAAAGTTAATTAAAAAAAAAAGATATTATAACAAAATATTAAAAGAAAATATCAAAATAACACATTAAAATAAAGTAGTAAAAAAAAACATTAGAAAAATTAAAAAGAAAAAATATTAAAAAAATGAAAAAATTATTTCAAATTATTTCTTAAAGCTATCTGCTTATTTCTTGGCCTTTTTTTTGTCTGTTTTTACTTCTGCAATCTTAATGTTCTCTGCTTTTTTACCAGGAATAAAAATAAACAAAAGCACTGCTATGATTACAATCGCTGCACCTACGTACAACCAATAAAGAGGCTGCCAGAAATTAAATACATCTAACCAAGATTCTTTAACAGGTTCTGGTGCATCCACAACAGGTTCTGGTTCTGCAACTACAGGCTCAGCCACAGGAGCAGGCTGCTCTTCTACAATAGGCACTTCCTCCTCGACAACTTCTTCGACCACATCTTTTTTCGCAAACAAAGGCAACAAATCAGGTTTCTTAGGAGGTGCAATTAAATATGTAGTAATAGTAGCTGAATCAGCACTAACTGCAGTAAGTAAAAACTTAACATCCAAGTTACCGTCGTCATTGAAGTCATAAATTTGACCCACATCTTTTTTCAAAACAACTGAATCTGCAATTACACCCTGCGAAACAATAGTTATGTAATCAACACCTATGGATGTAACTTTGTAAACATACTCACCAGCAGCAGTTAAAAAAGTAATATCTTGATTCTTTTCTACAACCGCAGGCATTCCAGATTCTGTAGGAATAACAACTGTTGCTACAGTCGTGGTTGATGATGAACCACCGCCACCACCGCCACCGCCAGTAGTTCCAGTACTACCCGAACTAGGAGTATTACCAAAGTATACTGAAAATCCAAGATCTGCTGGAACTGTAAACTCTGTGCAACCAAGTGCTGAATTATATGTTGGTCCTGCAACTGCCTGACTTGTTACATCTGTACACGCAGTTGTACTTATTGCACTTACATTCCCGCAGTGATATAACTTAGTGTGCTGACCAGGAACACAAATATCAATTGTATCTGGATTAAGCTCACCTGCTAAATCTTCCCAAGCACTGTGATCCAAACCAACATAACTATTTCCTCCTGATGTTCCTGTTAAAAGTTCATCTTCGTCAATAGTTGTTTTGTTTGTATCAACAGCTCCTTTAACATTCATACCATGGAATTCTAGTGCCCAAGTTGTTGATGCAGTTGAAGCACTTAATCCACTCCCACCAACACTTGCAGCATTAGTAATTCTCGCACTTAAATCATTAGTCTGAGTATAATTTTTTCTAATTACCCCTAGACCGCCGCAGCCTTTGTCTTCATAACCTTCACCATCATCCCACTGGATTGTCGGATCGTCACTTGCAGTGGAAGATTCTATGTCAGAATCATCTGCATTGAAAATAATATCATATACAGGTTGACAACTAATTCCGCAAGAACGCATATTTTGTTCAGTTGTGAAATTTAAACACGCACTAGTACTGCAAGGATTACCTGCAAGATCACAAACCTTTAACTTATAAAAATAAGTTGAACCATTAATCAAAGCATATCCTAAATTAGTCGAGTCTAAATATGTTTCGTGTCCAATTCTATATTTAGGTATATTTGAATTAGTTAAACCAATATCATAAACTGATTTATTCAATACATTACAACGACTACTATTATAATAAAATAACACCGTGCCATTAGCAGGTTCTGATGAATCATACTTAACAAATGCAGAATCTAAAAACTCTTCTACAGTATAAGTAGTAATTGTTGCAGAAGTGTTATCATTAGCATCACCTGTCTCTGAAAAAAAACTACCTCCACAATGAGGAGTTGTAGAACATTCATCATCATCACAATCAACAAGTTCATTATTATTATCGTCGATACCATTAAGACAATCTTCAAATTTATTTCCACCATACCTAAAGAAATCCTCGCAATCAGGATCATCTCTTGGTGCAAGACCATCTCCATCTGTGTCAGCAGTTCCAGCACAATCTTCTTGCATGAAATCTGCGACTCCCTGACGATAAGTTCCAGATACAACATCAATAATCACACCACTACTAACATTCATAGATTCAACACGAACATTAAAATCGTATCGCATATTGAACTTAGTAATTCCATCAATATTAAACTCACGCGCAGAATTCTTATCCAACATAACAACAGGTCCACCTGCTTCACCACAAATTTTATTTGCCATAGTACATGCTTTTACAGAGCTAGATTCCCACTCACCATTTTTACATATATACTTACTAAGACCTTCAGGTTCAGACCTTGTTGACTCAAGTACAAACTTCCACTCAAAACCTTGCGCAGCATTTGACGATGAATTACAACCAACATCTGTTCGTCCATCACTGTCAAGATAAAATGCAAATTTTGTAGGCTCTTCGCCAGATCCTTCCTCTGAAGTTGGAGGGAAAACACTCACATCCATAATATCTTTACCATTACAAACTGCAGCATCAGTCAGACTAGTTACTCTAACGCCAATACCAAATGAGTCAGGATCATCTTTTATTCCTGCACCACACAAATCCATATAATCAGGTTTGCCAGATTCAGGACAATCATCCTCTGCAATCATTTCAGGGGGTCTGTCCATATTGTTAAACATGTTAGCACAACCACGAGGATCACACCAACCAGTCATCTCAGTACAACCAGCAAGATCGCCACAATTTTGGCCACCAGCAGATGAATTATAGTTACAAGTATGAACACACAGTTCATATCCTCCAAATATAGATACCCATTCACAACCAAAACTTGTTGCAGCATCACATTGCGCTTCTATCATACCATAACACTCTTCTGCTTTATTATTACAATAACCAGGATTCTCACCAAAGAAATCATTATCCACATTAAAACGATCGATTACCCAAGTACAATTTGAATCTGCATTACAATTAGTCTCGTCATAATATGAAGTTTCGCAATCAACTTTGATATATGTTGTATCAGTAAAATCAATATCGCAATCATCACCCAATTCTTCACCTGCCGGATCCCACACACAAGCAGGTGCACTTTCACACGATGCTTGATTGTTATCAAAACCGACACAGTCTCCACTCATAGTCATATTCGGTTCGCACCAACCCGACATCCATTCACATTTAGAACTTGATCCACAAGAATTCTCGTCGAGCGAAAAACATTTAGGATTACACCAACCACCATTAGGAGAATCTGAACTAAACTCCCATGCACAATATTGACTATTTGTTCCTGAAGTACATACAGACTGACTAGTCATGTTAGACTGATGACATAATGCAAACATCTTAAAATCACAAAAACCTCCTCGAGGATTGTTCTCATCTGTGATCCACTTACAATCTGTTGAACAAGAAGACTCAAGTTTACCAAAACAAGACTCTGCAACTGTTTTATTAAAATCACAAAAACCTGCACCAGCATTATACCGACAAGCTCCATTCTGAGAATTACAAGTTGCCGCATTATCATCGTACTGCCAACAAGTTTCTGATGGGTGACCACACCAAGAACCTCCCCACGGATCTGAATTCCAAGTGCAATTAATTCCTGAAGAATCTAAACTATTAGTACAAATTGTTTCTCCTAATGCATCAAACTTATAACAATCATGCATCAGGTCACCTTCTCCACACTCAAAGGAACACCCAGCATCATCACAATCAGTTTCACCATCACCATCATCATCCTTACCATTTGCACAAAGTTCAGCATTAAAATTTAGAGGTAAACAAAGTTCTTCATCAGAATCCCACTCACAACTACCTGCAACGCCTAAACCATAGGAAGAACATTCAGTTCGCGTACATGCCGAACATTTATCTTCACAAATCAATGCACTTTCCTTTTTGCAAGTTCCTATACTTTTATTAGCAAGATTTTTAACCCACTTACAATCAGATTCACTCTCAAGACAAGCAATTTTTGTCTCAGGAGTTGAAGTAGTAGAATCATCCTCTACGTCATTACATGAAGCACAACGACTATCACAACTACCCGAAGTAGTAATTGCAGTACTTTTACCACAATAACCAAAACTATTTGGTGCATTTATGTCTTCAGTAAATTCACAAGATGCTCCAGATCCAGTACATGCTTGCTGTGCAAGAGTTGACGAATCCCAAACAGTCCCATTATTTTGATACTCGCAATCATAACAATATCTACCACAATTCCTTACAGTTGTAGACGTGCCTGAACCTGCATCACACCACTCTTCTAATTTTAGCATATCATCTGTTGTTACAGCAGTTCCATTATCATCACAATAAGTTTCCGTGTTCCAAACATTACCAAAATTTTCACACCTTTCTTGTGTACGTATATCTTTTGTTTCACCAACACCGTCCATATTAAAATCACAATAATCATTATTCCACACACAAGGCATGTACCAAGGAGAACCTGCAATTTGCTCACATAAATCTTGATTTGAATATGCATTGTAATCATCACATTGCTTCGCACCTGTTGGAGGTTCTTGTAGATTAGCCCAACAAGAATCACCTAAATTATCAGTAGTGCAATTACCACTTCTCCACTGACAACAAGTACTCAATGCAGGAAGAGAAGTACATAAATCTCTATTAGTAATATTCTCACACTGAATAGTTGAAGATTCCTGACCTGCTAAGTTATCACAAGAACTAGCTGTATAATTACAAATAGTTACATTATTACACGCAGCAGAATCAGCATCGAATAACCAACATTGAGGATTATATAAAATCATATCGTCTTCAAACTCAGTTGCTCCAGCACTATCTGGTTCGTTACATTCATCATCAGTATAATCATACTCGCAATATTTAGTATCCATACAATCAGATTGTCTTCCATTATACTGAGCACAATATCCAAGCGCAGGTTCACACCATTGACCAGAGTAAGTACAATTTAAACTTAATGCTCCAGTTATACTATAATCAGTACAACCTGTTTCATTACCATCCCAATTCCAACAACCAACATCTTCACAGTATCCGCCCCACTGATCATCTTGCCAAGTACACGCAATAGAGTCAGATTCATTATTACAAGCATCTGATGAACTCAAAGACCAACAGCTAAATTCTTCACACCAGCCCCAACTATCAGTATGCCAATTACAACCTGCAGTAGAACAATCACTAGTATTTGACTGAGACCAACAACCTTCTTCATAACAATAGTCATAAGTTGACTCCCAAAGACAACCTGATGCACCTTCACAATTTGATTGAGTATAATAATCCCAACAACCTTCTTCAGAGCACCAACCCCAGCCATCCGAATTCCAATAACAGCTTGCAGAATCACACTCAGTCTGGTTTGAATTAGACCAACAACCTTCTTCATAACAATAACCCCATGTTGAATCCCAAGCACAACCACCATATTCACTAGCATCTGCAGTACATAGATCGTTATTTGAATAATCTCCACAACCACCTTGAGTACAATAACTATTAGCACCCCAGAAGCAATTATCATCACCTGCACAAGTAGCATTTGAATTATAATCCCAACAACCTTGCTCGTAACAATAATCGCTAGCATTATTCCAAGAACATTTAGTTAATGCAGTACAATTAGTACTATCTGAAAAATCCCAGCAACCTTTTTCATAACAATATTCATAATCATCATTCCAATCACAATCCGAATTTGCAGAACAATCCTCGTCAGTGTTGTAATTCCAACATCCTAAATTATAACACCATCCAGAACTTTGCCACTCGCAATCAGATCTAACATCACAAGTTGTTTGATCTTCTAAATACCAACAACCTTGTTCCTGACAAGAGTTCCATTCCGAATTCCAATTGCAATTACCATATCCACTATCATCAGTATCACAACTAGATTCAGTATTATAGTTCCAACAACCACCTTGATAACAGTAATTAGATACATCATTCCAAACGCAATTACGAAAACTTTGTTCACTACAATTAGCATTAGAATTATATGCATAACAACCTACTTCATAACAATAATTATAATTATCATTCCAATTACAAATACTATCTGCATCACAAGTAGATTCAGTAACATAATCCCAACATCCTACATCTCCACACCAACTATTATCTTCCCAACCACAATCATTATTTTCTGTACAGTCAGAAGATCCACAACAAGCAGATTGAGTATCGTAACTCCAACAACCTTTCTCGTTACAATTTCCATCAAATTTACAACCTGCTGCAACACAACCAGTTTCATTACTATTATAATTCCAACAGCTTAAAGTAGAATCTCCAGAACACCAAGTATTCCAATTACATGATGAATCTGCAGAGCAAGTAGCATTTGTGTCATAATTCCAACAAGCTTGTTCTTTACAATTATAATAAGTATTCCATGAACAACCTGCACCATCTCCGCAAGAAGAAGAATTCCAATAATTCCAACAAGCAGTCGAATCATAACAATTCCAACCATTCCATGCACAATCTAACGATGAATTATATGCTTCACAATTAGTTTCGGTTGAAAAATCCCAACAATTAAGTTCTCTACAAGAATTCCATTCAGTATCCCAATCACATTCAGACCGTTCATCACAATTAGTTTTAGTCTTATAATTCCAACAACCAGGATTTTCACACCAACCATTTCCTTCCCAACTACAACTAGAAGCACCATCACAAGTAGATTGATTAGAATAATCCCAACAACCTTCTTCAAAACACCAACCATCATTATTCCATTCGCAATTAGTTTGAGCATCACATGAAGTTTCATTATTTTGATGATTCCAACAACCAGGACTATTACAATAAGAACCATCCCATACACAATCTCCTGAATTTTCAGAATGACTTAAACATTCAGATTGATTATTCCAATTCCAACAACCTTGTTCATAACAATAAGAACCATCTGAGTTCCAAATACAATCTATACTAGATGCTTCACAACCAGTTTCAGAATCATAATTCCAACAATTTTCATCTCCACACCAACCAGCATCTTCATTCCACTCACAATTAGACCAAGTATTTAATTCTGAATGAGTTGAACAATCAGTTGAATTAAATGCATTCCAACAACCATAATCTTCACACCAACCACTACCTGAAGATTCAGAACGCCAAAAACAACTATTAGCTTCACAATTAGCTTCTGTTGAATATCCCCAGCAACCCCTGTTCTGACAAGCACCCCAAGCACAATCAGAATCAGCTTCACAAGTTTCAGAGGTAGAATAATCCCAACAATTACTAGATCCTCCCATCATAGGCCCATCAGGACGACATTCTGCACGCCATTCACAAGTTAAACCTTCAGAATTAGATTCACACGTCGAGGAATCAGTACCATCAAATATAAAACAATCTTTCATATTACATTCTCCAACAGAACAACCTTCAGCAGCAGCACATGCCTCAAGATCATCATCATAATTCCAACACTCAGTATTACTACCACTACCCCAACAAAGAGAAGTATCCCAATAACAACCTTCTTCTTCACAAACAGATTCAGATGCGTAATCCCAGCATCCGCCAAAATTCATACATTGATATCTCCCCATCCATTCATCATATTCCCACTCGCAACCTTCCATCTCATTACAAGCAGATTCAGTGTTTTGATTCCAACAATCGAGTTGTTCACACATACCTTCACCGTTTGACTCCCACATACAACCAGACACATCAGAACATTCAGCATTAGAATTTTTATTCCAACAATCATCATCGCCAGCCTCTTCCATACAAGACCAACCATCCCAATAACAATCAATATCTTCATGAGCTTCGCAATCATCGCGATTATTTTGATTCCAACAAGTTATTTCTTCGCAATAAGCATTACCTTCAAATTTACAACCTGAAGCAGCAGAACAAGTTGAATTAGACTCATAGTTCCAACAACCAGCACCATCTTCACACCAGCCAGTCTCGCCGCTAGATGTCCATGAACAAGAAAGACCTAAATCTCCTGCAGATGTACAATCATCTTGCTCCCACAAACTCCTACAATCAAGCCGATAACAAGAGTCCATCCAAGAATCCCAACGACAATCCGACGCATTTATGCAAGTGGTTCTAGTATCTAGATCCCAACAGTCAGTTGCAGAAACAAACGATGTAAGCACAAAAACAAAAACACACAATATAGAATAATATAAATATTTAGATACATCTCTTTTATTCATGAAGTCCCACCTTCTTTTAGTTTTTTAAATGATTGATATTATAAAATTTAAAACCCACAAAATCCCGAAAAAATAATAATTAATAATGATCTATTAATTATTCTATTTAAATTTTTTGTTTAAAACTCGCTAATTCAATGGTTTAAC